>Ga0308164_10000336_pt1 | contig 93237 bp, 79 predicted proteins | sample PhyTR2_FD_201031 | JGI IMG/M metagenome (GOLD analysis project Ga0308164, IMG submission 201031) | Phyllosphere microbial communities from UC Gill Tract Community Farm, Albany, California, United States - DLSLT.R2 | ecosystem: Host-associated > Plants > Phyllosphere > Unclassified | place: USA... | reverse complement strand
GAATGGTACCGAAGAACATGGAGACGGTCGCATGGCCGAACACCTGTTTCGCTTCGTCGAAAAACATGACCCAGCGCGCGCTGTACAGCGCGGCAAACAACACGAACAGCGCAATGTTAAAAAGCCAAAGTCCCTCGGCCAGGCGGGCCATTCCCGGGAGCGCGCCTGGAAGTTGGGCGAGCGCGAGCGACAAGATGCCGGTGCCCATCGTTGCCGCTGGCTATTGCGGATGGCCGCCTGGTTGCGCTACCGACGGCACTGCCGCGTTTGACCAGGCATTTTTTCATTGTCTACCACTGGCGCAAATTGCTGTCCCCCATGCTGCAGGCGTTTCCGACATTCTGCCGCACCGAGCCGGCGCGTAGCCATCCATAGCGCAGCGGTCGGATAGCAGACGCCTTGTCGAGAGCGCTGGCTTTGCGATATGATCGCACCAGGAGATGACGTTCCTCCTTGAACCGCAGTGGAAACAGCGCTGCTGATGACGTCTACAGACACCTGACCTTGGTCGGGGCTGTAGGCGTTCGCGTTCACACCCCGGTCATTGGTCAGCCCGTATCGTTCGAGCAAAGATCGACCCAATGACAAACTCTTCCAATATTTTTCATATCGAGCAAATCGCACTGTTGCCTTCCATCGGCAAATGGCTGTGCATGGCAAGCGTGGTCGCCGCACTTGCCGGCAGCGCTGCTGCAATATTTTTAATGACCCTCGATCATGCCACCGCGTGGCGTGAGGCGCATCGCTGGAGCATCTGGCTGCTACCCGTTGCCGGGTTCGGCGTGGGAATGGTATATCACCTGGCCGGTCGATCGGTCGAGCGCGGCAATAATCTCATCATCGACGAGATCCATGATCCCCAAAAGGTCATCCCGTTGCGTATGGTGCCGCTGGTGTTGGGCGGCACCGTCGTCTCGCATTTGTTCGGCGCGTCCGTAGGGCGCGAGGGAACTGCCGTTCAAATGGGCGCGGCGCTGGCCGATCAGCTCACGCAACTGTTTCGCGTCACGCCGGAGGGCCGCCGTGTCCTGCTGATGGCGGGCATGAGCGCCGGCTTTGCCGCAGTGTTCGGGACGCCACTGGCAGGCACCATCTTCGGCCTGGAAGTGCTCGCCATCGGCCGCATCCGCCATGACGCACTATTGCCCTGCGTTGTCGCCAGCCTCGGCGCGGACCAGGTCTGCCTGGCATGGGGCGTTCACCATACACACTATGCAATCGGGACGATCGTCCCCGTCGGTTTCTGGAGCGTGGCCGCCGTAATCGTCGCTGGCATCGTCTTCGGCCTGGCCGGGATGGCATTTGCCGTGAGTGCGCACCGGGTGGGCGCCGCGGCGAAACGGTGGATTTCCTATGCGCCGTTGCGCCCGGCGATAGGCGGAATCCTTATCGCGCTTGCGGTATGGGGGTTCGATGCATGGCACTACACCGGATTGGGCATCCCGGAGATCGTGCGCGCGTTCCAGCAGCCAGTGTCTCCGTGGGACTTTTTCGGCAAGATGTTTTTCACTGTCCTGTCGCTGGGTACCGGCTTCAAGGGGGGCGAGGTCACGCCGCTGTTCTACATCGGCGCGACGCTCGGGAACGCCCTTGCGCCGATCCTGCATCTGCCGTTTGCCATGCTCGCCGGCCTGGGTTTTGTGGCCGTTTTTGCCGGCGCGGCGAATACCCCGATCGCGACTACGCTGATGGCCATTGAGTTGTTCGGGCCGGCAATCGGACCCTTCGCGGCCATCGCGTGCGTGACGGCTTATTTGTTTTCGGGCGGCACCGGTGTTTATCACGCGCAGCTTATCGGGCGGGGCAAGCACGGGATGTACCGGGGCGCCATTGCGGCTCCGGAATCTTCGATACGCTAACGCAGGCGAGCAGAAATGAACGCTTGCGCGCGAATCCCGCATCCGTTGGGAGAACTTATATCGACATTGAACGTCGGGTTTAATGCCTTAATCAGCTTTTCCGGTTTGCTGCACTTCCAACCCCTAGCTCAAAAGTCTTCCACGGTCATGCAAAGCAAAGACGGTTTTTCTGATCGTCGAACGGCTGCTTTGGGTCGGATGCGGCCTGTCGAGCAACCCCAACTTTTCCTGTGGGTACCTGATATCCTGAACTGGACGGCCGACTTCGGCCAAAAGCGGTCCTTCGGAGGATTGCACATCATCATTACGTAGCCTTAGCTGCGCGATCTTGCGCATTTGCCAAATCACAACCTTAAGAGATTCCTTCTGCGATTCTGTCCTTCGGCCGTGCGAACTGCCGATACAGCGAAGGCAGTACAAATAGGGTTAGGAAGGTCGCCGAGATCAGGCCGCCAATAACCACAGTGGCCAGAGGGCGCTGAACCTCGGCCCCTGCGCCGGTCGCCACAGCCATCGGCACGAATCCAAGGGATGCGACCATGGCGGTCATTAACACTGGCCGTAGGCGCCGCAAGGCGCCTTCTCGCACGGCTTGCTCCCAAGGCAGCGATTTGGCCAAGTCGTCGATCGAGCCTGCCATCACTAGGCCATTCAGCACCGCCACACCTGAGAGTGCGATGAAACCAACGGCGGCGGAGATCGAAAACGGCAGACCGACCAGCCACAGCGCCGCAACACCACCGATCAGAGCAAGTGGGACGCCGGTGAATACTACGGCCGCAGCGCGCCAAGAACCAACGGCTGAATAGAGCAAGATGACGATGAGTGCGAAGCAGGCTGGCACCACCAACGCCAAGCGCATACGCGCACGTTCTAGGTTTTCGAACTGTCCTCCCCAGGTAAGCCAGACGCCGGCAGGCAGACGCACATCGGTGTTGATGCTCGATTGAGCTTCCCTGACTACGCCGGCGATATCGCGCCCGCGCACGTTCGCCTGCACTACAACCCGGCGCTTGCCATTCTCCCGACTAATTTGATTTGGCCCCTTGGATGTCACCAGTGCCGACACTGACCCGAGCGTTACAAAACTACCGCTTGGGGTCAAGATGGGCAACTGGCGCAATGCCTCCACATCGTTGCGAGTAGCTTCGCCGAGCTTGACGACGACATCGAAACGTCGATCGCCCTCATAGATGGAACCGGCCTCGCGTCCGGCAACGGCTGCAGCCAGGGTGTCATACACGTCCCGCGCGGTCAGACCCACTCTGGCCATAGCATCGCGATCCAGGCGCGCGTCGAGCAATGGCAGCCCTTGCACCTGTTCGACGCGCACGTCTACAGCACCCTTTACAGCGCGCAATTTGACGGCAATTTGCTCAGCCGTTCGCACCATCACGTCGAAATCGTCCCCATACACTTTGACAGCGATGTCGCCGCGTACACCAGCCAGCAGTTCATTGAACCGCATCTGGATCGGCTGCGTGAGTTCATAGTTTTGGCCAGGAATGCTTGATACGGCATGCTCAATTTTTTCGACCAGCTCGGCCTTGCTCATCTTCGGCTCCGGCCACTCTGCCCGGTCTTTTACGATGACAAATGTGTCGGTCATGTTCGGTGGCATTGGATCCGACGCGAGCTCCGCCGTCCCGGTTCTCGAGAATACGAGCTTTACTTCAGGGAGCTTGGCCACAACCTTTTCCACCGCAGACTGCATGGCCTGGCTTTGTTCGATGGAGGTCCCAGGGATGCGAGCAACCTGGAGCAGCACATCCTGTTCATCAAGCGTTGGAAGAAACTCCTCACCTAGCGTCGAGAACAGGGCGATAGCTCCAGCAAAACCGGCCACTGCGATAGCGCCGGTTAGCATCGGCCTTGCAAGCGCTCGGTCCAGCCAAGGAGCGTAGCTCGATGATACGGATTTAATAAGCCGGTTTTCTTTTTCGTCGACATGACGTGAAAGCCATAGCGCGATCGCCGCCGGCACAAATGTAAGCGAGAGAATAAAGGCGAACACGAGCGCCAGGATGACAGTCAAGGCCATCGGCACAAACATGCGGCCTTCCACTCCCTGGAAGGTTAGCAGTGGCGCATATACCAAGATAATGATGGCTTGGCCATACACGCTCGGACGGATCATTTCACGGGCTGCGGCGGCCACCGTTTCCATCCGCTCTGACTTCGATAGCACTTTGCCGGATGCATGCTGGCGTTCGGCAATACGGCGAAGTGCATTTTCAACAATGATCACGGCGCCGTCGACAATTAAGCCGAAGTCCAGTGCGCCCAAACTCATGAGATTGGCTGACAAGCCAGCTTGCAACATCCCTGCGGAAGTTAAAATCATCGTTACCGGAATCACTGCCGCTGCGATCAGCGCCGCGCGCAGGTTGCCAAGCAGTGCGAAGAGCACGACGATGACCAGCAACGCACCTTCGGTCAGGTTGGTGGCAACGGTCTTGATGGTTGCATCGACCAGGCGAGTGCGGTCGAGCACCGATCGGATCAGCATATCCGGGGGAAGGGAGCGCGCGATTTCCTTCAATCGCGTGTCAACCGCTGCTGCCACCGTGCGGCTGTTTCCACCGATGCGCATTACTGCGGTACCAACAACCACCTCTTGTCCACCTTCCGATGCAGACCCGAAGCGCACTTCCTGTCCAAGGCCAACCGTAGCAACATGCGACACTAGTACGGGGGTGCCATTGCGGGTCGTAATGACCGTCTTACCAAGCTCCTCGACCGAAGTAATGCGCGCATCGGCTTTGACGGTTAGCGCCTCGCCGTTTTGAAACACAACGCCGGCACCAACACTGGTGTTGTTGCGTTCCAGAGCTTCACCCAGCATTGGCAGGCTGATTCCCAAGGCTGCAAGCCGTTGCGGATCAGGCGTAACCACGTACTGTTTGACGTAGCCACCAATGACGTCCACTCCTGCAAGACCCTCAGTGTTCTTCAGTTGGGGGGCAACGATCCAGTCCTGGACCGTGCGCAGGTAGGTAGCCTTTTCGGCCGCGTTATGCAGCACCTCACCTTCGGGTGTCACATAGCTGCCGTCCGCCTGCAGGCCGCCGCCAGCGCCCGTCTTTGGGCCGGGCTTTGCCGCGAATTCGACGGTCCACATGTACACGTCACCAAGGCCGGTGGCGATCGGTCCCAGACTCGCGCTTGCTCCAGCCGGCAGCGTTCGTTCGACGGCGCGTAGGCGCTCGGACATCTGCTGTCGTGCGAAATAGATGTCAGTTCCGTCTTTGAATACGGTAGTGACTTGGGCGAAACCGTGCCTGGTCAGAGAGCGTGTGGTTTCCAGTCCGGGGATACCGGCAAACGCGGTTTCGATTGGGTACGTTACTTGACGCTCCACGTCGGCCGGAGAGAGAGACGGCACCACAACGTTGATCTGGACTTGCGTGTTGGTGATGTCGGGCACTGCATCGATGGGCAGGCGAGTCAGCGCGAAAGCGCCAACGATCGATAATAGAATCGTTGCGATAAACACATGCCAGCGGCGGGCGACGGAAAAATTTACGATTCGTGAAATCATGACCAGCGAACCTCGCAGCTTGGCAGGATGAGAAAATTAGTCATCGTCACCAGCCTCACCTTTACCGTGCTCTGCTTTCAACAGATAAGTGTTGCTGACCGCGATCTGTTCACTTCCATCCAGACCGGACATTATCCGCACATAGCCTGCGACAGCGGCGCCGAGAACGACGTGTTTGATCGCGAACCCTTCCTTTGTGCGGACGAATACGCTCGGTTTGTCCTCGACGGTTTGGACGGCCGTACGGGGGATGGCGAGCTGGCCACCAGTGGCGCCGCCAGCAAGAGCAATCGATGCACGGGCGGTCTCGCCAATGCGCCATGTAGCGTTCTTGTTCGACAGTTTGGCGATAGCGCGCACCTGCCGCGTGGCGGGGTCGACTATGCGCGACACATTGATGATTCGCGCTGACCCTGTGCGCTCGCCGGTTGAAACATCCACTGTTGCCCCGACGGCCACGCGTGCTGCGTCGTTCGGTGAAAGCGACAATTCAACGGCCAGGTCATTCAGGTTTGCCACCTCAAACAGGTGTGCATTGGGCTCGATCACGTCGCCGAGCGTAATCTGGCGGGCAGTGACATAACCCTTGATTGGCGAACGCAGCGACAGTCGATTCGATTGCCCACCGCCGGCACCACCTGCGGCTCCGAGTTGCTGCTGCGCCAGACTCAGGCGCGTGCCCGCTTCCTGCGCGGCTGCGCGGGCAACCTCGAAGTCCTGTCGGGACGAAACCTTTTCGGCGTACAGGCGTTCTTCACGCTTGAACGTTGCTTGGGCCAGCTCCGCTTGCCGCCTGGTGATGTCGGTATCGGCGCGCAGCTGGGCAATATCGCGGCTTTCAATCACCGCAAGCACGTCCCCTTGTCCAACAGCTTCTCCAAGATTACGCCTGATCTCGACGACCCGACCGCTGACCGAACTGGAGACAACCGCAGACTGCGTCGGATCGGCAGCGATCAACGCAGGGGCTTCAATGGCTCCGGCGAACGACTTGCGTAATGGAAGCACTTCGATCCCGGCGGCTTTGATTTGCCGATCGGACAGGGCGACGAAATCTTCCTTTCCTTCCGCAGCGCCCTTTTTCTCTTCGACTTCGGTGCTTTCTCTTGCCTCGTTCTTGGCATCTTTCTTCGCCTCGTTTTTACTCTTGGCGCTTTCTTTTTCTTCGCTCTGCGCCGCAACCGAATCTTTCGGCTTTGCCGTTTCAGGCTTTGGAGAGCAGGCGCTCAACAGGATCATCGCGGCGCACAGGCCCGATCGGAATACCGCTTGCATGGGTCAATCCTTATAAATTGGAGACTTAAAACCTTGGAGGTGCGCCAGACGTGCACGCGACGTGTGCAGTGCCGTCAGCGCAGTAACCGAAGCCTCACGGGTCTCCGCCAGCGCACGCTCAGCCTCAATCAGTTCGAGTTGCGGAAACTTGCCTTCGCGGTAGCCGATCCGTGCGATTCGCGCCGCTTCCTCGGCGGCGGCCAGGGCCGGACCGTTGGCCGCACGTGCAGCCGCGAGGGCGTCGGCAACGTCACTGTCTGCTTGCGCAATCGACTGCTCAAATTCGAGCACGACAGCACGTCGTGCCGATACTGCGCGATCGTATTCGGCCTGGGACCGCGCCACCACGGCGGTACCCCGGTTAAACAATGGCAGTGGAACCGTCAAACCTAGTACCGCCGCCTTGTCGGAAGTGTCGCCATATCGGCGCATCCCGATCGTCAGCGTGACGTCCGGAGTGCGGTCGCGACTAGCCGCGTCGATGCGGGCGCTGGCGGCAGCGACGTTAGCCTCAGCTGCGGCAAATCCTAAGCTCTGGCTAACAGGAGATACTGGGTTATTGCCGTCGATCCGCTCGAACCAGGGCGACACAACAGTGATCGGTTGAGAGATGCCTGTCAATCGCGCGATTGTCGAACGGGCCAGCTCAACCGCGCGCGTCGATTTGGAAGATCGCACCTCGGCATTGATGCGTAAGACGTCGGCGCGTTGTTCATCGATCGGTGACGCTTTCCCGGCGCGCACTCGCTCTCGTGCCGCGTGGTAGGCGCGTTCAGCAAGCTCATGATTACTTATCGCTATCTGCGCCTGCCGCTCGCTGGCGGCCAGGCCGATAAAAGCTTCTGTCACCTGCAGCGTCAGGTCAGCTTGGGCGGTACGAGTACCAATGCCGGCAGCGGTGCGCTCGGCTTGGGCTACGCGCACCCTAGCCTGCCGTTTTCCTCCCAGTTCAAGGGGTACTGAAAACGCAATGGTCTTCTCGCCGCCGCCGAAGCCAGCATACCGACCTGAGCCCATTACGTTTTCGGCCTCCACTGACAGTGTTGGATTTGGCCGCAAGCCAGATAGCTGCACGTTGGCTTCTGCCGCGCGCAGTGCCGCATCAGCAGCTTGGATTTGTGGCGCCTGAGCCAATGCCTTTTCGACGGCATCGCTTAATGTCAGTGCCGCGCCTTGAGCAAAAGCGGGCTGTGCAGTCATGCATATGAACAGCAGGACTGCAGTAACAGATTCATGGATTCTGATGCGCATGATGGAATTAACTTGACGGAGTGACGATCTGACTTTATAAACCTTGAAGTCACTTTAAGGTCAAGTAAATGCGTACTAATTTTACAATCGGCCAGCTCGCCAGCGTGGCAGCGACCCCATCTGCGACGATTCGCTATTATGAAAAGATCGGGCTGCTGGAGTCTCCCTCGCGGTCGAACAGCAACTATCGTATCTATGGAGACAACGATTTGGCGAGGCTGACCTTCGTCCGTCGAGCTAGAGAAATCGGCTTCACGATCGACCAGGTGCGAAGTTTATTGGCGTTCTCAGATCAGGGTGATGGTGACTGCTGTACCGTAATGGCCCTCACCGAACAGCACTTGGCTGAAGTCGAACAGAAAATCGCTGATCTCATCGAATTAAAAGAGCACCTGTCACGCCTTTTGACATCATGCCGAGGTGGCCGGGTAGCAGATTGCCGCATTATTGACGCTCTGACTCCCCCTCGTTGACGAAGGTTGTCGTAACAGTCGGCCAGACAGATCGTTGGATATCAAAGCTTGACGTTCAAGTAGGTTGAAGGTTTACCCTTGCGCCATTAGCATCCACTGTTCAATCTCATGGCCCCCGATCAATCTCTCTCAGCCGCCGGTCTTGAAACCGAACTGTTCGTGTCTAAAATGGACTGTCCTTCGGAGGAAAACCTTATCCGGATGGCGTTAAGCAATGTGCCGGACATCGAGAAAATATCCTTCAATCTCAGTACACGAACAATAACGGCGCTGCACCAAGGCTCGCCTGACGCAATCGTTGATGCGCTCCAGCCGCTACGGTTGGGTGTCGAGCTGAGAGGATCGCAGCCAGCAAAGCTGCGGGCGCAAGCGGTAAGCACGATCAGCACCCTCGGCATCCCAAAGATGGACTGTCCATCGGAGGAGAACATGATCCGGCTGGTTCTTGGTGACATTGTCAGCATCAAAAAGCTCGATTTCGATCTCGGGCGGCGGCAGCTTCACGTGGCACACACGGGACCGTTGGAACCAATATTGGCGAAGCTCATTCCGCTGCAGCTGGGTTCCCACCTGATTGGCTCGCGCGAAGATTTTTCAGCAACCGATGCCGGCAGTGATGAGGCGGGGGACGCATCTGAGTCAAGAACCCTCCGCTTACTCCTCGCAATCAACGCGGTCATGTTTGTCATCGAGATGGTGTGGGGACTAGTCGCCCAGTCTGCCGGATTGGTTGCAGATTCCCTCGATATGTTCGCCGACGCAGCGGTGTATGGCCTGGCCTTGTACGCTGTCGGCCGCGCCGCGGCGCTGAAGACGCGCGCTGCTCATCTCGCCGGCTGGCTCCAGTTGGTCCTGGCAGTCGGCGCGCTGGGCGAGGTCCTTCGCCGGTTCGCGTTTGGCAGCGAGCCGGAATCGTCGCTAATGATGGGGGTTGGTGCTCTTGCACTGATCGCGAACGTGGCATGCCTCGTGATGATTGCAAAGAAACGTGATCGCGGTGCGCATATGAAAGCGAGCTATATTTTCTCAGCGAACGATGTGATTGCAAACGTTGGCGTGATTCTGGCTGGGGCATTGGTTACGTGGACCGGCTCGCCATATCCTGACCTAGTGGTCGGAACGGTTATCGGGATCATCGTGCTCAACGGGGCAAGGCGAATTCTTAAACTGAAATAATCAAAGAGCGATCGCATCTATGCGAAGGGCTGCTTTGGGTCGGTACCGGCCTGTCACGACTACCGCTAGATTTTCAACACGGCAACCTGCTATGCTGGCTCCACCGGCAGGATTCGGCCAAGAGCGGACCTTTAGTGCTTATTCGTTTCGACGTTGCGTTGTATCTTTATCCTGACGAAAAGGATTTATTGTGATTGTTCCCATTTCAAATGAAGCGCTGTCTCTCGATTCGCTTCCGTCAGTAGAGGACAAGGAAGCTGTTTTCGCCTTCGCTATGACGTTCAATGGTTACGAGCACTTCGGCTCATTGGAAGCCGCTTCCAAGAACGCTCGCATGCGCTCAAGGACGACGCTAGCTGACGTCAGAAATGAGTTGTTTATGGCAGCGCGCGGTTCTCGCCACGTCGGCAATGACCGCTACCTCTCTACCTACGCTGAGCTGCTGCCGCACCTTCGGCAACTACTCAGCGACCGGCTTGCCTAGCGCGAAGTAACTGCTTGAAGTGTCCGCAATGGGGCGACAACGGCGTGTCGGGGTAGACCTTGATGTTTTAGCAACGTCAACATGCTATGCTGGCGCGAATGGCCGAGAACGGCCAAGACCAGACATTCAACATTCAGTCCCTCCAGTCGGTTATCAGCTTACATGAGATCAAGCGTGGCGGGAGAAACCGTGTAGATACATGATGGCCTTGGTAATGAAGTGGTAGGTCTATCAAGGCTAAATTTTTCATGAATCAATATATCTTGACAAATAGAAATTTTTGATGGTATCGTTCATAGCATAGGCCGCTATGCGGCATTGTTTGTCAGCAGTTTAGGCTGCAATCCCAAAACTCTTCTGGCACTTGGTATGGCTCCGACTCTCTATGAGTTGTCCTTCCATTTGTTGGCTCTGTCTCCACACGGCTTCACAAGCCTATTCAAATCTTTGTTTGGGGTACACGCGTTCTTTTTTGCCGTGCGTATCCTCCTTCCTCTGCGTCGACAGTTTTTTCGTTTGACGCTACGCCGCTATACCTTCCCTAACTTCTTGCCTCTGTCTGAAGCATGCCGTGTACTGCTCCACGGCTTGTTTCGCCTGTGCATGTACAAAGGTTTACCCGAGTACGACCGGGTTGAAGGGTGCGTCCTCTTCTAGTCGTACAGAGCTTCCGTCAAATCTTAGTTATGTCTGTATTACTAGAGAAGGAAAGCATGTCTTATACCCCAGCCCAAATAGCCGATCTTGCCGTTACGCTTACGCAAGAGAACTTGGACCAGATCAAAGCCAAGTCGGCAAAATATGGATTGCCTTGGGAAGATGGCCGCCAAGAATTCAGTCTTATCATCCTGGACAAAGGTGAGGAGTTCGACCCAGCAAGGGGTACGCTATGCCAGTTTATTTTCGGGCATTGGGAAAAGCGAATGCGACGGCAATTTGGCGCTCACACGTTCGCAATCTCGCTCGACAGTGACGACATCATTGGCGAACGTACACGCGCGTTGATTGAGAATATCACTGTATCAACCGACGACGATAGCGAAGAAGGAACGTTCCTGTCGGATGAGACTACCGTAGCCAAGTTGCTATCGGTCGCACGCTTTATAAGCGGCAAGTCTACCTCTGATCTTGCGCAGATTTTGGGGGTTACATCACGACGAGTACGTCAGATGCTGCAGCAGTTACGCGAAAAGAAAACGATCCCGGAACGGCTTCAATTTTGCGTAGAGCTGGCTTGCTGCAGTTAATCAACAAAGCCTCCTCTCCTCATGACAAGGTTCCTCATCGGTTCAGGCCAGTCTTGTAGCTCCCTGACACATGAGCCAGGCCAAATGGCTGGGACGATCTCTGCCGTCCCCATCTTTGAATATGAAAAACCAGTGTTGCGCTACCAGTGACTTGTCGTTTTTACCGGTAGAGCAACGCGGGAAACTGCATGAGAGTTGTGCTCGGCTCTTGAAGCCGGGTGGGGGGGCAAGCGCCGAAAGGCGCTTGCGTATTGGCTGCGCGTCAGGGACTACGTCGATACGGAAAAGTATTCTTGGGCTGGGGCAGTGCCCTGGCGTTGTCGGACATGTGCCGGATAATGTGGCGCTGACCATTGAGGTTGGCCTGTTGTTCGGCGCTCAAATTTCGAGGCGATGGATGGATCAGCAACAACCGCGAGCAGTACAACACCAAGTGGCAGGTTCTCAAACTTGGCAGGGCTTCATGCCGCTTGACTTGGAGCGGCGGACACATGTCGATACCGCATGTGCTGCTTACCACTTGGGGAGAAAACCGCAGACATTGCGGGTATGGGCGTCCGCCGAAAATGGGCCTCTGCGGCCGGTTCGTGTGAACGGCCGCCTGGCCTGGCCGGTAGAGGGTATCCGGCGCGTTCTTGGTGCTTGAGAGAATGGTGTCGCACCTGTGCATGGTGCGACAGGCCGCTGGTTGGTCCGGCTTGATTGACCAAGCCGGGTTACACAGCGGTTACATGGCATCCAGAAAGCAAAAAGCCCAATCCTGAGGATTGGGCTAAGTGCTTGAATTTATTGGTGCCGACTGCCGGTTTCGAACTGGCCACCTGATGATTACAAATCAACTGCTCTACCAAATGAGCTAAGTCGGCGAAACTTGTACGAACAGAATTATACGCTATTTAATCACGGTCAGGGTCGGACGGCCGCCCTTGCGTGGCGGTTCGTTGTCGTCGTCCGGAGGCGTGCCGGCGTCGGCATTGCTGCCCGAAACCGGTGCCGGCGCGGGGGCCAGCGATGGTACGGAAGACAACACCGGCGCACTTGGCGCACCCTGTTCTTCCGACGTGGGCGCCGAGGCCAGCGCCGGCGAGGACGCAGCCGGCGCACCATCCGCACCACCAACCTGCGGCTCGAACGCCATGCCCTGGCCATTTTCGTTGGCGTAAATCGCCATCACGTTATTCACCGGCACGTAGATTTCGCGCGAGACGCCGCCAAAGCGGGCGTGGAAACGGATCGCGTCGTTGTCCATCTTGAGGCCGGACGTGGCGCCAAAGCTGATATTGAGGACGATTTCGCCCTTTTTCACGTATTCCATCGGGACCGTGGTCGAAGCGTCGACCTTGACGGCCAGGTAGGGCGTGTAGCCGCTATCGGTGCACCATTCGTAAATGGCGCGCAGCATGTAAGGCTTGGTTGAGATTTCGGACATGGTCTTCCAGACTACGGTAAAACACGGCGCGCCTTGCACTGCGAACAGAGGGCGGGGCGCACCGATCGATCAACTATTGCAACCATTCATACAAGGGCGCACGGCGCGCCCCTGGATTAACGACGCATCACTTTTTCCGACGGGGTCAGCGCTTCGATGTACGCTGGACGCGAGAAGATACGCTCGGCGTATTTCATCAGCGGCGCAGCGGTTTTCGACAGTTCGATGCCGTAGTGGTCCAGGCGCCACAGCAGCGGCGCAACAGCCACGTCCAGCATCGAGAACTCGTCGCCGAGCATGTACTTGTTCTTCAGGAACAGCGGCGCGAGCGTGGTCAGGCGGTCGCGGATTTCGGCGCGGGCCTTGTCGTGGCTCTTGTCGTTGCCCTTGGCGCGTTCGCTTTCCAGCACGTGCACGTGGACGAACAGTTCTTTCTCGAAGTTGAACAGCATCAGGCGGGCACGGGCGCGCATCAGCGGGTCGGCCGGCATCAGTTGCGGGTGCGGGAAGCGCTCGTCGATGTATTCGTTGATGATGTTCGATTCGTACAGGATCAGTTCGCGCTCGACCAGGATCGGCACCTGGCCGTACGGGTTCATGGTCGAAATGTCTTCCGGCTTGTTGAACAGGTCAACGTCGCGTACTTCGAAATCCATGCCTTTTTCAAACAACACCAGGCGGCAACGTTGCGAAAATGGGCACGTCGTGCCCGAGTAGAGAACCATCATTTGTTATAGTTCCTTAGAAACAAAGGGGGCGAGCCGTCGAACGGATCACCCCAGAACCGATTGCCCGCTCAGGCGGGCATCGCAAAAACAAGCGCCGAAAATCTGTTCCGGCGCTCTCGATTATTTAACTTCTTTCCAGTACGACGCGTTCAAACGCCATGCCAGCAAGACAAACAGGGACAGGAACAAGACCACGACCACGCCCAGTTTTTTGCGGGTTTGCGCCGCAGGTTCCGCCATCCACTGCATGTAACCGACCAGGTCGGCCACCGCGTTATCGAATTCTAACTTACTCATGGTGCCCGGCGCGACTTGTTCGAAGCCATCGAACTGGTGCAGCGTCTTCCCTGGCTCATGCAGATCCTGGACGTTCTTGGTCTTGATCTTTTGAACGCCTTGCAATTCCCATAATACATGCGGCATTGCCGCGTTTTCCAGCACCCGGTTGTTCCAGCCGTTCGGGCGGGTATCGTCCTTGTAGAACGTACGCAGGTACGTGTACAGGTAATCCGATCCGCTGCCCGAACCCGACGCCTTGGCGCGGGCAATCACCGATAAATCCGGCGGTACCGCGCCAAACCAGGCCTTGGCGTCCTTCGGGTTCATGGCCGTGGTCATCATCGACCCGACCTTATCCCCGGTAAACAGCAGGTTGGCCTTGACCTGGTCATCGGTCAGTCCCAGGTCCTTGAGGCGGTTATACCGCATCGAGGACGCATTGTGACAGTTCAAACAGTAATTGACGAATAATTTTGCACCATGTTGCAGTGCGGCCATGTTATTCGAACGGTCAGGGGCCTTATCGTAAGTGAAACCGCCTTCGTTTGCCAAGACCAGCGTTGGCACCAACGCCAGGGTGGCCAGCAGTTTTTTCGCAAAATTCATGTCGTGTCCTCGTGTGCTTTAAATAGCAGTTTCAGCTCAGTGCGGGTGGAAGACCACGCGGTCCGGTACTTTCTTGAACGTGCCCATGGTGCTCCACCACGGCATGAACAGGAAAAAGCTGAAGTACAGCAAAGTGCACACTTGCGAAATAATGGTGCGGCCTTCGGTTGGCGGCAGCGTACCCAGCACGCCCAGCACCAGGAACGAAATGAAGAACACCGCGTACACATACTTGTGCCAGTTCGGACGGTAGCGGATCGATTTCACCGGTGAGTGGTCAAGCCATGGCATGAAGGCCAGGATCACGACCGAGCCGCCAAAGAACACTACGCCCCAGAACTTGGCATCGAGTACCTGCGGCAGCATGCCCACGATGGCCAGCAAGGCCACCACGGCAATGATGATCTTGGTAATGCGCGCCAGCCGCGACTTGAGCCAGATGAACACGGTGTACGCGGCCACAAAGCACATCAACACCCACATGAAGTCGGCCGTGGTGGCGCGCAGCACCGAGTAGAACGGCGTGAAGTACCAGGTCGGCGCAATGTGCAGCGGGGTTTTCAGCGAGTCGCCGGGCAGGAAATTGTTATATTCGAGGAAGTAGCCGCCCATTTCCGGCGCAAAGAACACCACGCAGCTGAAGATCAGCAGGAATACCGACACGCCAAACAAATCGTGCACCGTGTAGTACGGGTGCGACGGGATCGAGTCGAGCGGGTGGCCGTCCGGTCCCAGGTTTTCCTTCACTTCGATACCGTCCGGGTTGCTCGAACCAATTTCGTGCAGCGCGATCAGGTGCGCCGCCACCAGGCCCAGCAATACCAGCGGAATGGCGATCACGTGGAATGCGAAGAAGCGATTGAGGGTGGCGTCGGACACCACGTAGTCGCCACGGATCCACAGCGACAGGTCGGGGCCGATCAGCGGAATGGCGCCGAACAAATTGACGATCACTTGCGCGCCCCAGTACGACATCTGGCCCCATGGCAGCAGGTAGCCGAAGAACGCTTCGGCCATCAGGCACAGGAAGATGGCAAAGCCGAACAGCCAGATCAGCTCGCGCGGCTTGCGGTACGAGCCGTACAGCAGCGCCCGCGTCATGTGCAGGTAGATGATGATGAAGAACGCCGAGGCGCCGGTCGAGTGCATATACCGCACCAGCCAGCCTGACGGCACTTCGCGCATGATGTATTCGACGGAAGCGAACGCCAGCGTGGCGTCGGGCTTGTAGTGCATGGTCAGGAAGATGCCGGTAACGATCTGCAGCACCAGCACCAGCATGGCCAGCGAACCGAAGATGTACCAGAAATTGAAGTTTTTCGGGGCGTAGTACTTGCCCCATTGATCGTTCCACAGCTTGGTCAGCGGGAACCGGTCATCGACCCAGCCCAAGGCTTTTTGTGCGGCCGGAGCATCGGCCGGAAGTTTGGTCTCTTTGAACGCCGCCATGGTCTATGCCTCGCCTTTTTCGTCTTTGCCGATCACCAGCTTGGTGTCAGTGAGAAACATGTAACGCGGCACTTGGAGGTTATCGGGCGCCGGCTTGTTCTTGAAGACGCGGCCAGCCATGTCGAACGTGGAGCCGTGGCATGGGCACAGGAAGCCGCCTTCCCAGTCGTCGGGCAGCGAAGGCTGCGGACCGGGCTGGAATTTCGACGACGGCGAGCAGCCCAGGTGGGTACAGATGCCCACCGCGACCAGGATGTCGGGCTTGCGCGAGCGCCATTCGTTACGGGCGTACTCGGGCGTGAATTCGTCGGGATTGCGCTTCGATTCGGCATCGGCCACCTTGCCATCGGTCTTCTTGAGCGAGGCCACCATTTCCGGCGTGCGCTTGAGTACCCAGACGGGCTTGCCGCGCCATTCCACGGTAATCATTTCGCCCGGGTTCAGGGCCGCAATATCCACCTCCACCGGCGCGCCCGCCGCTTTCGCGCGTTCGGACGGCTGGAAGGTGGAGACCAGCGCCCCCGCAGTGGCCAACCCCACCACGCCACCAGCCGCGCCCGTCGCGACCAGTAAACCGCGGCGACCGGAATCGATCTTTTCGTTACCCATACTTACCCCAATCAGTCAAAGTGCCAACAAAAATCTGCCTGCCGCTGCGCTAGATGCTTTGGAAAACCGACCAAGTCCCGAGCACTAAAAATAGTGCTTTTGCAACCTTAAAATTATAAGGGAAGGGATGTCCCGAGTGGCGTTGAAAGATTTCTCAAAAGGAATTTTTGAGTGCTTTCAGCCGATTTGCGCCAGTTTTCCGCGAACGGTGCGCTATTGAATCGTCCCCTGTTTTTTATTTTATTGATATAGGTCAAACTTATAAACTAATTCGCTGCGGATGTGTGCAAACGGCAAGGGTGTTTGGATTCCAATTGAAAAAATAGTATGATCCTTGGGCAGTTTTGTAAACAAAAGACCACATGGCGAGGATGAAAATATGGCAATGATGAAAGAATTTAAAGAATTCGCGATGAAAGGCAATGTGGTCGATCTCGCGGTCGGTGTGATCATTGGCGGCGCGTTTGGCAAGATTGTTGATTCGCTGGTCAAGGACATCATCATGCCGCCGATCGGTATCCTGTTCGGCGGCCTCGACTTTGCCAGTTACTACATTCCGCTCAACGGCCAGGCCAGCAGTCTGCCCCTCGAGGAAGCCAAGAAGCTGGGCGCAGTGTTCGCTTATGGTAACTTCGTCACCATTTTGCTCAACTTTATCATCCTGGCCTTCATCATTTTCCAGATGGTGCGCCTGATGAACCGTGCGCGCCAACGCCTGGAAAAGCCGGCCGAACCCGCTGCACCGGCAGCCACGCCCGAAGATATCGTGCTGCTGCGCGAAATCCGCGACTCGCTGAAAAACGATCCACTCAAGAAATAACAAGGATGCCCGCATTTGCGGGCTGAACTATGCGACGACTCTGGTTGTTGTTCGCGCAAACGGTCACCGTCGCGCTGGCACTGTATTTCGTCTACACGGCGGTCGTTTCCGACCGCGCCGCGCCCGTGCGCCTGCAGCAGATGGGCAATGCCGAACGGCCGGCGCCGATGCTTGAAGCGGGACCGTCGAAACCGCCGGCGCTGGCGGGCGGCTCGTACCGGAATGCCGCTGCCCGTGCCATGCCGGCCGTGGTCAACATCATCACCAGCAAGCGGCCCAAGCGCAGCAAGCATCCGTTGATGAAAGACCCGTTCTTCAAGCGTTTCTTCGGCGACGAGGGCGATGAGGAAGATTCCAGCCTCGGCTCGGGCGTGATCGTCTCGGCCGAAGGCTATATCCTCACCAACAACCACGTGGTGGAGGCCGCCGACGAAATCGAGGTGGTGCTGGCCGACGGCCGCAAGGCCGCTGCCAAGGTCGTAGGCACCGATCCCGAGACCGACCTGGCGGTCATCAAGATCGCCCTGGAAAAACTGCCGGTGATCGTGCTGGGCCAGGCCGAACAGGCCCAGGTGGGCGACGTGGTGCTGGCCATCGGCAACCCGTTTGGCGTGGGCCAGACCGTTACCATGGGCATCATTTCTGCGCTGGGTCGTAACAACCTGCACATCAACCATTTCGAGAACTTCATCCAGACCGACGCCGCGATCAACTTCGGCAACTCGGGCGGGGCGCTGGTCGATACCCACGGCAATTTGCTGGGGATTAATTCGGCAATTTACTCGCAGTCGGGCGGCTCGGTGGGCATCGGCTTTGCCATTCCGATGAGCACGGCGAAAACCGTGATGGAAGCGATCATCAAGTCCGGTCACGTGGTGCGCGGCTGGATCGGCGTGGAAACCCAGGACATCACGCCCGAGCTGGCGCGCAGCTTCGGCTTGCCGCGCCAGAGCGGCGCCATGATTGCCGGCGTGGTGCGCAACGGCCCCGCCTACAAAGGCGGCGTGCGGCCGGGCGACATCCTGCTGTCGGTGGACGATCAGCCGGTCAGCGACACCAACGGCATGCTCAACCAAGTCGCGCAACTGGTTCCCGGCGAAAAAGCTAAAATGAAGGTCTTGCGCAAGCGCACCGAAACCACGCTCGACATCCTGGTCGGCAAGCGCCCGCCCCCCAAATAAGGCTTACGTACCATTCCATGCATTTACGCGATCTGACGCAATTTTTGCGCGAACTGGCGGAGAACAACAACCGCCCCTGGTTCGTCATGAACAAGCCGCGCTACGACATCCTGCGCGAAGAATTCCTGCAAGTGGTCACCGACATGATTGCCGACCTGGGCAAGTTCGACCCGGCAGTCAAGTTCAGCAACCCGAAGAAGGCGATGTTCCGCATCAACCGCGACGTGCGGTTTGCGCACGACAAAAGCCCGTACAAAACGCGCTTCTCCGCTGCAGTGGCGCCGAACGACATGCGCCGTCCCAGCAAGGCGGGCGGCCCCACCTACTACATGCAGATCGATGGCAGCGGCCGGATGCTGTTCGGCGCCGGCGAATACATGCCACCGGCCGGGCGTCTGAAAGCGCTGCGCCAGCACATGGTGGACGATGCCGCCGGTTTTAAAAAAGTGTTGAAGAATAAAAAGCTGAAGCTGACATTCGGCGATATCCGCGACGAAGGCAAGCTGATGCGCCCGCCGAAAGGCTTCGATCCCGAGCATGAGCATATCGAGTACATCAAGCTGAAAAGCTTCTTCATCTGGACCGAGATCGATTTGCCGATCAACCAGCCGGAGTTGCTGGGACCGATCCTGGCCAGCGGGTTCAAGGATGCATTCCCGCTGGTGGAATGGATGCGCGGCGCGCAAGAGGAAATCGTCGAGGAGTGATTTGAATCGCGACCCCTAATGCCGTCATCCTCGCGCACGCGGGGATCCATAGACCAGTGGTGTCGCCAACTCAGCATGGATCCCCGCTTTCGCGAGGATGACGGAATAACTGCTAGCGGTGCCTGTTCAAGGCCGGGCGTAACGCCTTACTCATCCCGCGGATCGCGCGCCAGCAGGCGCGACACCATCGCCTGCGGCAGCACGCCGTCAAACAGCACGCCAGCGACCGCGTTGGTGATCGGCATCTCGACACCGATGCGGGCTGCCAGCTCGCGCACGGCCTTGGCGCATGGGACGCCCTCGGCCACGTGACCGAGTTCGTGCACGATGGTGTCCAGGGCCTTGCCTTGCGCCAGCGCCAGACCCACGCGGCGGTTGCGCGACAGGTCGCCGGTGCAGGTCAAAATCAGATCGCCCATGCCGGTCAGACCCATGAAGGTTTCGGCCTGACCGCCGAGCGCGGTACCGAGCCGGGTGATTTCCGCCAGGCCGCGCGTAATCAGCGCCGCCCGGGCGTTCAGGCCCAGGCCCAGGCCGTCGGCCACGCCGGTGGCAATCGCCAGCACGTTCTTGACGGCGCCGCCCACTTCCACGCCCACCAGGTCTTCGCTGGCGTACACGCGCACGTTGCCGCCGTGGACGGCCGCCACCACGCTGTCGCGCAGGGCTGGCGAGGTAGAGGCGATGGTCAGCGCGCACGGCAGGCCGCGCGCCACTTCCTGGGCGAACGACGGCCCGGACAGGGCGCCGCCGGCGACGCCGTCGCCGAGTTCCTCGCGCACGATCTGGTGCGGCAGCAAGCCGGTATCGTATTCAAAACCCTTGCACAGCCACACCACGTGGGCGATGTTGTGCGGTTTCAGTTGTTTCAGCAGAGGCCGTAGGCCGGCCACCGGGCAGGCGGCGATCAGCAGACCGTCCGGGCCGCCAGCGTGCGCCAGCGCGGCGTCGAAATCGGTGGCCACGTCCAGGCGCGGCGGAAACGGCTGGCCGGGCAGGTAGCCGGTGTTCTCACGGGCGGCGCCCATGGCCTGCAGGGCCGCGCTGTTGCGGCCCCATAGCAGCACGTCGTGGCGCTGGGCCAGGGCCATGGCCACGGCCGTGCCCCAGGCGCCGGCGCCCAGCACGCTGACTTTGCGCGTGCCGGCAGCGGTAGCTGGCTTGTCTGGATGTTCTTGCATGGGGGCTCCCACGGTGAAAACCGCGATTATATGCCCCAGATGTCGGCGTTCTTGACGTAACCAGTCACGCCATCTTTATGGCGCACCTTGAGCCAGCCGCCAGCAGCGGTTTCCACCAGTTCCAGCAGCACGCCCTTGTCGGCGGTGAAGGCGGCAGTGGCGGCATCGTCCGGGGTGCTGCGGATTTTCAGGTTGGCGCTGCGCACGATGACGTTGCGCTTGCCGGTGAGGTTGCGCGCTTCGGTCCAGGCCATGTCGCCATTGCTGTCGCGTACTTTGATCCATTCGCCGTAGGTGACCACGACTTCGAGTGGGGCGCCGCGTGGCACCACGAACAGCTTGCTGCCTTTGGTGGAAGGCGTGTCGTACAGCACCGCAGGCGCGGTGCCCACCGTTTTGAAGTCATACGCCTGGCTGGCAGCAGTGGCCAACGCCATGGTGAGACCAGCGATCAAACGGGGAAATGTCATTGCGAACCTTGCTGGTAGAGGTAAAACAGCCGCCGGCATCAACACCGGCGGCGGGTACTGCAATTGCGTGCTTAGTGCGTGGTGGTACCGTCGGCAGCTGGTGCGGCAGCGGCGGCTTCAGCCACTGCTTGCAGACGCTGCTGGTAGAACACTTCGAAGTTGATCTCGGCCAGGTGCACTGGTGGGAAACCGGCACGGGTGATCACGTCGGCGATGTTGGCGCGCAGGTACGGGTACACGATGTTCGGGCAACCGATGCCCAGCAGCGGGTCCAGCTGGTCGGCTGGAATGTTGCGGGCTTCGAAGATACCGGCTTGTTTGCCTTCGACCAGGAAAGCGACTTTGTCCTTGACCTTGGCGGTCACGGTGATGGTCACGGTCGATTCGAAGATGCCATCAGCCAGTGGCTCGGCGCCAACGTCCAGCGCGACTTCGATGCTAGGGGCTTCCTGTTCCAGGAAGATAGCTGGCGAGTTCGGTTGTTCCAGCGACATGTCTTTCAGGTAGACGCGTTGGATTTGGAATACTGGTTGCAGATTTTCTTCAGACATGGAACGCTTTCGTTATGGTGAACAAGAACGGCCGGAGCCGCTCAATATAAGTTGTGCTTGGGATGGGCGGACTACAGCTCAAATCAAACCGAAGGCAATTGTATCAAAACCATCATGGTTACCAAGACTTTCTGCCCTGGCGTTGTATTTGGTCTCGATTAGCGGTTATCAGCCGTTCAGCATGGGCGTCAATTTGCCGGCCTGGTCGAGCGCATACAGGTCGTCGAAGCCGCCGACATGGGTGTCGCCAATGTAAATTTGCGGCACCGTACGGCGACCGGTTTTTTCCATCATCAGCATGCGCTGCTGCGGGTCGAGGTCGACGCGAACTTTTTTCAGGTCGGTCACGCCCTTGGCTTCCAGCAAGCGCTCGGCGCGGATGCAGTACGGGCAAACGGCGGTGGTGTACATCGTCACTTCGGCAGTCATCATGCTTCCTTCCAGTTATTGCGGTTTCGCTGGCGACTTCACCAGTGAAGGTTTCGCTGCCGACGGTTTCGCCAGCGGCAGGTTGGCTTTTTTCCAAGCAGCAATACCACCATCAAGTACCACGACGTCGGTGAAACCGGCCTTGGTCAGCTTGTTGGCAACGGTAGAGGCGCGCATGCCGCCAGTCTGGCACACTACGACCATGCTCTTGCTTTTGAACTTGTCCAGTTCGCCCACGCGCTGGTCGAATTCGGCCAGCGGAATGTTTTTGGCGTCCGGCAGGTGGCCCAGGGCAAAGTCCTTGGCCTCGCGTACATCTACAATGGTGGCCTTGCTGCGATTAATCAAGAGCGTCACATCGGCCGGGGTGGCGCGCTTGCCGCGCTGGGTCAGCATCGGGAACAGCAGGGCGCCGCCGGAAATCAGCACCACGGCGATCAGGAAAATATTGTCAATGAAGAATTTCACAGGGTTCCAATGGTTTAAATGAATCCGCGCATTATAAAATAGAAGCAGCGTTCGTTCTTACTCACCTTTCTACTCCTTTTTTTGAAGATTGTTCACATGTACAAAATCGTATTCATGCGCCATGGCGAATCCACCTGGAACCTGTCGAACCGCTTTACCGGCTGGACCGACGTCGATCTGACCGAAAAAGGCATCAACGAAGCCAAAGCAGCCGGCAAGGTACTGAAGGAATCGGGCTTTACTTTCGACCTGGCTTACACCTCGGTCCTGAAACGCGCGGTGCGCACGCTGTGGCTGGCGCTGGACGAAATGGACATGATGTACCTGCCGATCAAGAACGACTGGCGCCTGAACGAACGCCACTACGGCGCCCTGCAAGGTTTGGACAAGGGCGAAACCGCCGCCAAGTATGGCGACGAGCAAGTGCTGGTATGGCGCCGCAGCTACGACACGCCGCCACCGGCGCTGGAAGCGGGCGACGACCGCGTGTCGTTCAACGATCCCCGCTACGCCGGCCTGTCGAAAGAACAGATCCCGCTGACCGAATGCCTGAAAGACACCGTGGCCCGCGTAGTGCCGGTATGGGACGAAGAGATCGCGCCAGCCATTCGCGCCGGTAAAAAAATCATCATCTCGGCCCACGGCAACAGCCTGCGCGCGCTGATTAAGATGCTGGACGGCATCAGCGACAACGACATCGTCGGCCTGAATATTCCTAACGGCCAGCCGCTGGTGTACGAACTGGACGCCGACCTGAAACCGATCCGCCACTACTACCTCGGCGACGCCGATGCCATCGCCGCTGCGCAAGCTGCCGTGGCCAACCAGGGCAAGGCCAAGTAATTTGTCTTCCTCTTTATTTAGTACTTGGCGCGGCGTCTCCGCCGCGCTGCTGTGCGCTGCCTGGTTGGCGGTTCCGGTTGCGCACGCCGCGCCGGGCAAGCCCACCGAGCGCAGCAAGCAAAAGGCGCTGGCCGAGGCCGAACGCGCCGGCCTGCAGCAAAAGCTCACCGCCCTCAAGAAAGACATCGGCAAGACCGAAAGCGCCAAGGAAGACGCCGCCGATACGCTGGCCGAATCCGAAGCGGCGATTTCCGACGCCAACCGCGCCCTGCGCGACCTGCAACAGGAACAGCAAGACACCAACGCCAAGCTGACGACGCTGGAGGCCGAGCGCGGGCGCCTGAGCGCCACCGTCACGGCCCAGCAGCAACAACTGGCGAAGATGCTGCGCGAACACTATGTGGCCGGCAACGAAGACCGCATCAAGCTGCTGCTGTCCGGCGACAACCCGAACCGCATCAACCGCGACCTGCAAATGCTGTCCTATGTCTCGCAAGCCCAGGCGAAATTGCTGGAGGGCTTGCGCACCAGCCTCAAGGCGGTCGAGGACAACCAGGCGGACACGCAAAACGCCAAGGATGAACTGGGCGAAATCGCCCAGGAACAATTGCAGCAAAAGAATAAACTGGAGCAGGAAAAGGGCCGCCGCGCAGCGTTGCTGGCCCAGCTCTCGAACAAGCTGGTGGCCCAGCGCAAGGAAGTGGGCAACGTCGAGCGCGATGAGCAACGTTTGGGCGGCCTGGTCACGCGCTTGAACAAGCTGATCGAGGAACAGGCCATCGCTGCCGCTGCCGAAAAACGGCGCCAGGAACAGCTGGCCGCCGCCCGCGCCGCCGCCAAGGCCAAGGCCGATGCCGACAGGCGCGCACTGGCCAAGGCGAAGGCTGCCGAAGCGGAACGCCAGCGCCTGGCGCGCGCCGCTGCCGCTGCGGCTGCCGCCGCACGTGCCGCCGCTACCGCCAGCAATGGCAAGTCGGGCACCATCAAGCCGCAGCAGCAGCCGCCGGCGCCAGTGACGCCGCCAGCGCCCGTCAAACTTGAGCCGATCGATGCCGACGAACCGAAAGTGGCCGCCACGCCGGTGCCGCCGGAACCGAAAGAGCCGCCGGCCAAAGCTGCGGATATCGCGCTGGCGCCCGCCGCGCCGGCCGGCGCCTTTGCCAGCCTGAAAGGGCAGATGCATGCGCCCGTGAATGGCCGCGTGGCCGCCAAATATGGCAGCAAGCGAGGCGACGGTCCGGCCTGGAAAGGCGTGTTCATCAAGGCGGCCGAGGGCGCCGAAATCCACGCGGTGGCCGGTGGCCGGGTGGTGTTTGCCGAGTGGTTGCGCGGCTTCGGCAACCTGATCATCGTCGACCATGGCGGCCAGTACATGAGCATCTACGGCAATAATCAATCGTTGCTCAAGCGGCCCGGCGACGTGGTCAAGGCTGGCGACGCCATTGCCAGCGTGGGCAACAGCGGCGGCAACGAGGAATCGGGGCTATACTTTGAGCTTCGCCTGCGCGGCGCGGCCTTCGATCCTGCGGGCTGGGTGAAGTTTTAACCTCACGTTCCAGTTTTACAAAACAATGCGGAAACCATGGCAAACAAGTTCAAGAGCATCAGTCTGATCGGTATCGGCATGGTGGCGGGTGTTGCCGCTTCCATGCAATTTTCCGCCATTGCACAAAAAGTCACTGGCGCGCCGTTGCCGCTGGCGGAGTTGCGCCAGTTGTCCGATGTGTTCGGACTGATCAAGACCGACTACGTGGAAAGCGTCGACGACAAGAAGCTGGTCACCGACGCCATTGCCGGCATGGTCTCGTCGCTCGACCCGCATTCGGTGTACCTGGACAAGCGCGCCTTCCGCGAAATGCGGGAAACCGTGGCCGGCAAGTTTGTCGGCATTGGCGTGGAAGTGAGCGCTGAAGACGGTTACATCAAGGTGGTGTCGCCAATCGAGGATACGCCCGCATTCAAGGCCGGCATCAAGGCCGGCGACCTGATCACGCGCATCGACGGCACGCCCATCAAGGGCATGAACCTGGACGAGAGCGTGAAAAAAATGCGCGGCGAGCCCGGCTCCAAGGTGGCCGTCACCATCAGCCGCAAGGACGAGGACAAGCCGCTCACGCTCACCATCACGCGCCAGGAAATCCGCGTGCAGAGCGTCAAGGGCAAGATCATCGAGCCTGGTTATGCCTGGCTGCGCATCTCGCAGTTCCAGGAACCCACGCTCGACGACATGGTCAAGAAAATCAACGAGCTGTACGCCAAAGAGCCCCACATCAAGGGCCTGGTGCTCGACCTGCGCAACGATCCGGGCGGCGTGGTGCCGGGCGCGATTGGCGTGTCGGCGGCGTTCCTGCCGCGCGATGCGGTCGTTGTCTCCACCAATGGCCAGCTGGCCAGCTCCAAGGAAACCTTTTACGCGCGCCAGGAATTTTATGCGCAGGGATCGAAAGCCGATCCGCTGGCCAGATTGCCGGCCGGCGTGAAGGACGTGCCGATCGTGGTGCTGGTCAACGCCGGTTCGGCGTCGGCGTCCGAGATCGTCGCTGGCGCCCTGCAGGATTACGGCCGCGCCACCATCCTGGGCACGCAAACCTTCGGCAAGGGCTCGGTGCAAACCTTGCGCCAGCTGACGGCCGACACCGCCGTCAAGATCACCACCGCGCGCTACTACACGCCGAAAAACCGGGCGATCCAGGCGCGCGGCATCGTGCCCGACCTGATGGTCGATGAAACCGCCGACGGCGACGGCTTGAACAGCCTGCGCATGCGCGAATCGGACCTGCAAAAACACCTGGGCAACGACAAGGACCCCGATGCCGAAGCCGCTGAGCAAAAAGCGCTGAACGCCCGCCGCGACAGCCTGGAAGAAGAACAGCGCCTGCTCGCGCTGGCCAAAAAATCCAAGCCGGTGGAATTCGGCACCAAGGATGACTTCCAGCTGGCCCAGGCGCTGAACCATTTCAAGGGCTTGCCGGTGCAACTGTCGAAGGCGGAAGCGCGCGAGGCGCCGGCTGCGGCCAGTGGCGCGTCGAAGTCGGACAGCAAACCGGATGGCCAGGCCGACAGCAAGCCGGCGGCCCAGCCGGAAGGCAAGGGCGGCGCCAAGCCGGTCACCCCGGCCACTCCGGTCAAGCCGGCCAAACCGGCCGACAAGCCGGTGCAGCAACCAGCGCCCAGGCCGGAAGCCGCCGCGCCCGGTCCATCGCTGGCGCAGCCGGTCAGCAAATAAGCGGCCGGCGCGCATGAACGACGAGCAGCTGCTGCGCTATTCGCGCCATATCCTGCTGGACCAGATCGGTATCGAGGGCCAGCAGCGCCTGCTGGCGTCGCACGCGCTGGTGATCGGCGCCGGCGGCCTCGGTTCGCCGGCCGCCATGTACCTGGCGTCCGCCGGCGTGGGCCACATCACCATTGTCGATGACGACACGGTCGACCTCACCAACCTGCAACGGCAAATCGCCCACACCACCGCCAGCGTGGGCCAGTCCAAGGTGGCGTCCGCGCGCCGCACGATGGCGCAGATCAATCCCGATATCGCCATTACCGCGCTGGCCGAGCGCATCGACGATGCCCGGCTGGCGCAACTGGTGGCGGCCGCCGACGTGGTGCTCGACTGCACCGACAACTTCACCACCCGCCACGCGATCAACCGCGCCTGCGTGGCGCAGCGCACGCCGCTGGTGTCGGGCGCGGCGATCCGGTTCGACGGCCAGGTCAGCGTGTTCGACCCGCGCAGCGGCGACCAGCCGTGTTATTCATGCCTGTTCCCGTCGGACCAGCAGTTCGAGGACGTGGCATGCGCCAGCATGGGCGTGTTCGCGCCGCTGGTGGGCGTGATCGGCGCCATGCAGGCAGCCGAGGCGCTCAAGCTGTTGCTGGGGGTGGGGCAGTCGCTGGCCGGGCGCCTGCTCATGCTCGATGGCCTGTTCATGGAATGGACCAGCATTGCCGTGGCCCGCGACGGCCACTGCACCGTGTGCGCTGCCAGCGCGGGCTGAGCTGACCTGCGGTCCAGCCAGTTTCCTGCGCCATGCCTCGGTCGTGACAGCGATGTGACAGCGGCATGACCGCGCCGTGACCAATCCGTGACAGCACGATGACCGCTCGGTGACAGCTCGGTGACAAGGCGTAAAGCACGGTAAAGGTGCGGCGCAATTAAGCGCTCTCTAAGCACCGCAAGCAAAAATCATGGGTGCGTTTTGGCCGATCACGGTGATTCGGCCTTATACTCTGCACTCACTAATTTTGGCAGTAGATTATGAAAAAGTTATCTCTTTCCCGACGCGCCGCCCGTGGCTTCACCCTGATCGAAATCATGGTGGTCGTGGTGATCATGGGCGTGCTGGCCGCACTGGTCGTGCCCAAGCTGCTCGCCCGTACCGGCGAATCGAAGGTGGCCGCCGCCAAGGTGGACATCGCCACCATCATGCAGGCGCTGAAACTGTACAAACTCGATAATCAACGCTACCCCATCACCGAGCAGGGCTTGCAGTCGCTGCTGGAAAAACCGACCAGCGGCCCCGCTGCCAATGGCTGGAAGGCCGGCGGCTACCTGGAAAAAATGCCCAAGGATCCATGGGGCAGCCCGTACCAGTTCATCTCGCCCGGCATCAAGGGCGAAGTGGACGTGTATTCGCTGGGCGCCGACGGCCAGCCGGGCGGCACCGGCGACGATGCCGACATCGGCTCGTGGGATAACTAATCCGCATTTTTCAAGGACAAGCGCTCATGGGAGCCGGCCGCGCGCGTGGCTTCACGCTGATCGAGTTACTGGTGGTGATGGTCATCCTGGGCGTCACCCTGGGGCTGGTGTCGCTCACCGCGATGCCGGGCCAGAAGCAGGCCGTGCAGCAGGAAGCGCAGCGTATTGCGCTGCTGCTGCAAATGGCACGCGACGAGGCCATCGTGCGTAACCGCCAGGTGGCGTTCGAAGCCAGCAGCGACGGCTACCGCTTCCTGATCCGCAACGGCCGCCAGTGGGACGTGGCGGTGCAGGACGACCTGCTGCGCGCGCGCGAATTCAAGCGCGGTCCCTACACCCTGATGCTGGCGCCGCAAGCCGATTACCGCGACGGTGTCACGCGCATCGTGTTCGGCCGCGAGCCGGTCGACAAGCCGTTCGTGCTCACCATGGCCAGCAACGACGGCAGCAGCGTGGCCGTGCGCGCCGATGGCATCGGCCATTTCGTGGTGGACTGAGAGCGACCATGCGGCCACGTTCCCGTCAACACGGTTTTACCTTGCTCGAAGTGCTCGTGGCGCTGGTCATCGTCGGCACCGCGCTTGGGGCGTCGCTGCGCGCGGTGGGCAGCCTCACCCAGAACAGCGACGGCCTGCGCGCCGCCATGATGGCCACGTGGTCGGCCGAGAACCGGCTGGTGCAACTGAACCTGGCCAAGACTTTCCCGGCCATCGGCAAGCAAACCTTCGAATGCCCGCAGGGCGACCTCAAGCTGGTATGCGAAGAAGAAGTGCTGCCCAGCCCGAATCCGCGCTTTCGCCGGGTGGAGGTGAGTGTGTACGACCAGGCCCAGCCCGAACGCCGCATCATCAAGCTGGTGCAGCTGGTGCTCAATTGATGCCGCCTACCGCACCGCGCCGCCACCGCGGCTTTACCCTGGTCGAGCTGCTGGTGGCCATCAGCATCCTGGCTATCGTGGCCGTGCTGGGCTGGCGCGGGCTCGACGGCATCATCCGCTCGCGCACTGCACTGACCAACGAAATGGCCGTCACGCGCGGCCTGCAGCTGACGTTTGCGCAAATCCAGAGCGACAGCGCCAACCTTGCCTTCGGCATCAATTTGAATGGACGTCCGGCCATCCAGGCGGCGGACGGCCGGCTGACGCTGGTGCGCATGGCAATGACGGAAAATGAACCAACGCGCCTGCAAGTGGTCTCATACCGGGTACGCGACGACGGCGTGCTGATACGGCGCGAATCGGGCGCCACGCGCGACCTGCGCGAGCTTGACACGCTGTGGCAGGCGGCGCTCAACGACACCGACAGTGCCGCCAGCGTGGCCTTGCAGGGCGGCGTGCAAAACATCACCATGCGCTACTGGATCAACACCGAGTGGCGGCCCGCCGCCGGCGTCGAGACGGCCACCGTCAAGCCCACCGGGCTCGAGGTCACGCTGTCGGTGCAGGGGCAGCAAGTGCCGATGGTGAAGTCGTATCTGCTGGGGGAACTATGAACCGGCGCAGCTCCCGTTGGCAGCGCCAGCGCGGCGTGGCCGTGGTGACGGCGCTGCTGCTCACCACGCTGGCGGTGACCATCGTTACCAGCCTGTTCTGGCTGCAGCAGGTGCAGGTGCGGTCGATGGAAAACCAGCGCCTGCAACTGCAAACGCGCTGGATCGTGCGCGGCGCGCTCAATTTCAGCCGGCTGATCCTGTTCCAGGACTTTTTGAACTCGGGCGCGGTCACCAAGGCCAACGCGGCGTGGGCCACGCCGCTGGAAGAAACCCGGCTCGACGATTACGTCGAACGCGAGCGGCGCGAGGCCGAGGATTACAACGCTACGCTGTCCGGCCGGCTGGTCGATGCACAGTCGCGCTACAATCTGACCAACCTGGCCACGGCGCGCACCATCACGCCGGAAGAGGTGGCGATCTTTCAGCGCCTGCTGACCAACCTGCAGCTTGACTCCGGCCTGGCGCAGGCGGTGGCCAAGCTGGTGGCCAGCGCGCAGCAGGTCACGGCCGCCGCCACCGGCACCGGTACGGGCACCACCGCCACGCAAGGCACGGGCGCGGAGCCGATGGAACTGGTGCGGGTGGAAGATTTGCTGGCGGTGAGCGGTTTTACGCCGCAGGCGGTGGAACGGTTGCGCGACTTCGTGATCATCCTGCCGCAGGCCACGAGGGTGAATGTGAACACGGCGCCGGCCGAAGTCTTGTCGGCGCTGTCGCCCAGCTTGCCGATGGCCGATGCGGCCGTGCTGGTCAACCAGCGCAAGCAGGGCATGTTTTACCGCAACGAGCAAGAGTACCGGGCCGCGCCGCAGATCACCGCAGCGACCCACCTGCCGACGGTGACGGTGGACGTCAAGAGCAGCTACTTCCTGGCCTATACCCGGGTGCAGCTGGACCGGGCGGCGCTCGATTCGGTATCGCTGCTGCAGCGCGCCAACAACGGCACGAGCACAGTGATCTGGATACGGGAGAACTAATATGGCGATCTACGAAAGCGAGAACTTTTGACTACTTTATTTATCCGCTACCCGGCCAAGGCCAGCGTCGATAGCGGCGCCGCGCAAACCTGCGCGTTCGCCCTGGTCGGTGACGGCGGCAACCTGGTGCAGCAGGGCGATGCGCCGCTGGGCAACCTCGGTGACATGGTGGCTGCCGCGCGCCGCGTGACCTTGCTGCTGGCCGCGTCCGACGTCACGCTGCTGCGCGTCAAGACGCCGCCGCTGTCGCCGGCGCGCCTGAAGGCAGCACTGCCGGCGCTGGTGGAAGAACACATTCTAGGCGATACCGCCGACTGCGTGCTGGCCGCCACCAGCGCCAACGCCGACGGCCTGCGCACGGTGGCCGTGGTGCAGCGCGCCTGGCTCGAGGTGCTGGTCAAGGCGCTGATCGCTCAGGGCGCGCACAGCGTGGCCGTGGTACCGGCGCAGCTGTGCCTGCCATTTCAGCCTGGCGCCGTGTCGGCCAGCCTGCAAACCAATGACGCCGGTTACGAGCTCACCTTGCGGCGCAGCCAGTTCGACGGCCTGGGCTTGACGCTGCCGGCGCAACCGCAGGCCGCGCTGCACACGCTGCGCGCGCTGGCCGGCGACGAAGCGGTCACGCTGTACCTGCCGGCCGAGCAGCTGCGCCAGTTCGAGCCGCTGCTGGCGGAAGTGAACACCAACGGCCATGCCGTGCTGCTGGAGCAGGACCAGTGGGAACACTGGGTGGCGTCGGCCCGCGCTGCCGGTCTCGACCTGGCGCCGGCGCTGGGTGCCAGCGGCGCGGCCGCGCGCGAGTGGCGCCGCTGGCGCTGGCCGCTGCGCTTTGCCGCGCTGGCGCTGCTGGTCAACGTGGTAGGCCTGAACATCGAATACCTGCGTCTCAAGCGCGAGGAAGCAGCGGTGCGCACCACCATCGAGCAAGCCCTGAAGTCCGCCTATCCGAACCAGCCGCTCACCACCGATCCGCTGCAGCAGATGCGCCTGAACCTCAGCCGCGCCAAGGGCAGCGACGGCCAGGCGCCCACTGACGGCTTCATGGCGCTGTCGGTGGACCTGGGCGAGGCGCTGGCCGCGCTGCCGCGCCGCGACGTGGTGGCCAGCATCGATTACCGGGAACACGCGTTGCAGGTCAAGGTCAAACCGAATACCGTCGATGGCGCTGCCATGGCGCAGCTGCGCGCGGCCCTGACGGCGCGCCGCCTGGAACTGTCGGAAGCGATTCCAGGCACCTGGCAGATCCGCCGCGTCACCCCCTCCAAGGCATGAGCAACTTGATGAGCAAATTCCAACAGACGATACAAGATTACCGTGGCCGCGCCGCCACGTTCTGGATGGCGCGCACCGAGCAGGAGCGCAAGTTCCTGGCCGTGGGCGGCGCCGTGCTGGTGCTGGGCCTGTTCTACGGCGTGCTGCTCGACCCGGCGCTGTCGGGCCGCGCGCGGCTGGCCGTGGAACTGCCCGCGCTGCGCCAGCAGGCGGCCGAGATGCAGGCGCTGTCACGCGAGGCGATCGCCTTGCGCGGCCAGACCAGCATCGCGCCGCCAGCCATGACCCGCGAGGGGCTTACCGCCAGCCTGTCCGCCCAAGGCGTTACCCCGCAGTCGGTGAATATCACCGGCGAGTACGCCAAGGTCCAGCTCAACAACGTGGCGTTTGCCGGCGTGGTGGCATGGCTCGAGGCTGCACGCGTGGACAGCCGGATTGCCGTGCAGGATGCCAATTTCGTTGCGCAAGACACGGCCGGCATGGTCAACGCCACGCTGACCCTGCGCCAGAACCTGCAATGACCATGCGCGCATCCTTCCTCGCCGACCAGGGCCGTCCATGAAGCGCGCCCTGTTATGGTTTGCCACCTGCGCGCTCAGCGTGCTGTTCACGCTGGCCGTGTTCTTTCCCGCCACCTGGCTGGCGGCGCTGGTCGAGCAGCGCACCGGCGGCCGCCTGACCCTGGGCGACGCCCAGGGCACGCTGTGGCGCGGCTCTGCCTTCATTGGCGGCGCGGCCGCCGGCAACAGCCCGGTCACGCCGCTGCTGCCGGGACGCTTCCAGTGGACTGTGTCGCCGCTGGCGCTGATCGGCATGGTCGACCTGCGCCTGGAAAACCCCGACGCGCTGGCGCAGCCGGTCACGTTCAAGGGCAACTGGTCGCAGTGGCAGCTGAGCCCGTCGGCGCTGCTGTTGCCGGCCGAAGGCCTGGCCGGCCTTGGCGCACCGCTCAACACGCTGGCGCCCAGCGGCACCATGCGCCTGTCGTGGACCGGCCTCGAGCTGAAGCTCGATGGTCGCCAGATGGCCGTCAACGGCCGCACCACGCTGGAAATGTCCGATATGTCGTCGCGGCTGGCGCCCATCAAGCCGCTGGGCAGTTATGCGCTGGCGCTCGACTGGCGCGGCCAGCAGGCGGCGCTCACGCTCAGTTCCGTCAAAGGTCCGCTGCTGCTGTCCGGCAGCGGCAACCTGAATCAAGGCCGCCTGAATTTTTCCGGGCAGGCCGAAGCAGCACAAGGATACGAAGATGCGCTGGTCGATTTGTTGACCTTGCTTGGCCAGCGCCGTCCCGGTAGTGACCGCCTCATCATCGCTTTAGCGTTCCATTCTTAAAAGTTCAGCCCCATGAAAAAACAGAGCCCAACCCAACTTCCCGCGCTGCGCCGCCTGAACGCCGCTGCGATGCTGTGCTGCGCGCTCGGCGCACCTGCCACGCTGCTGCCCGCGGTGGCGCTGGCCGCAGCCAAGGCCGCGCCGCAGGGCGCCGATGATGCCGCCGCGCTCAACTTTGTCGGCGCCGACATCGAATCGGTGATCAAGGCCGTGGGCCACTACACCAATATCACGTTCGTGATCGACCCGCGCGTGAAGGGCACGCTCACCTTGGTATCGGAAAAATCGATCAGCAAGTCGCAGGCGTTCAGCCTGCTCACCTCGGCGCTGCGGCTGCAGGGTTTTGCCGTGGTGAGCGGCGACGGCTACGCCAAGGTGGTGCCGGAAGCGGACGCCAAGCTGCAGTCGTCGCCCACCCAGGTGGGCTCGGCGCCCACCCAGATCAAGGGCGACCAGATCGTCAGCCAGATCTTCCAGCTCAATTACGAGTCGGCCAACAACGTGGTCACCGTGCTGCGCCCGCTGATTTCGCCCAACAACACGATTAACGCCAACCCCGGCAACAACACGGTGGTCATCACCGATTACGCCGACAACCTCAAGCGGCTGGCGAAAATCATCGCCGCGCTCGACGCGCCGGCAGCTGCCGACCTCGACGTGATCCCGGTGCGCTACGCGATTGCCAGCGACCTGGCCGCCATGATCAACAAGCTGATGGATGCCAGCGGCGGCGGTACCGGCGCGGCCGGTGGCGGCGATGCCGGCCGGGTCAATGTGCTGGCCGATCCGCGCACCAATTCGCTGGTACTGCGCGCGCCGTCGCAGGCGCGCGCCAACCTGGCCAAGTCGCTGATCGCCAAGCTTGACCAGCCGACGCAGGAACTGGGCAATGTGCACGTGGTGTACCTGAAAAATGCCGAGGCGACCAAGCTGGCGCAAACCCTGCGCTCGCTGGTGTCGGGCGATACGTCCACCCCTAACCAGACCGGCGGCACCAGCAACAACAGCCAGGGCAGCAACCAGTTTGGCGGCCAGAGCAGCAACACCGGCAGCAGTTCGAGCACGAATTCGTCGAACACCGGCGGCACCAACGGTCCCACCAATCCGCTGCTGACGGGTAACAACAACGGGCAGCAGGCCAACGGTGGCGGCCAGGCCGGCTACATCCAAGCCGACGCCACCACCAATACCCTGATCATCACGGCGCCGGAATCGATTTACCGCAACCTGCGCGCCGTGATCGACCAGCTCGACGTGCGCCGCGCCCAGGTGTACATCGAATCGCTGATCGTGGAAGTGAGTTCCGACAAGGCATCCGAGTTCGGCGTGCAGTGGCTGGGCGCCACCGGCGACGCCAACAGCAAGTACCGGCTGGGCGGCCTGCAGTCGTCGTCGGTGGGCGGTTCGAGCAGCAATATCGGCAACGTCGCGCTGTCGGCGCTCAGCAGCTCCACCACCACGCCGACCTTGCCGGGCTCGGGCCTGACGGTGGGTATCTTCAAGCAGGTGGCTGGTGGCCTGGGCCTCGGTTTGCTGGCCCGTTCGCTCGAATCGGACGGCAATGCCAACGTGCTGTCCACGCCCAACATGATCACGCTCGATAATGAGCTGGCGACGATTTCCGTGGGCCAGAACGTGCCGATTCTCACCGGCCAGTTCACCACCACGTCGGGCACCAACAGCAACCCGTTCCAGACCATCGACCGCAAGGAAGTGGGCCTGACCCTGAAGGTGCGGCCACAGATTTCCGAAGGCGGCACCATCAAGCTGGCGATTTATCACGAAACCTCGAGCGTGGACCAGTCCACCTTGAGCGCTGCCGCCGGCATCACCATCAACAAGCGCGTGATTGAAAACAACGTGGTAGCCGACGACGGCCAGATCATCGTGCTGGGCGGCCTGATCGAAGATACCGAGGGCGACAACGTGGACAAGACGCGCGGTCTCGGCGACATTCCGATCCTGGGCAACCTGTTCAAGTACCAGAAGCGTTCGCGCAAGAAAACCAACCTGATGGTGTTCCTCCGTCCCGTGGTCATCCGCAACAAGGAGCAGAGCACCAGCCTGGCTACCGACCGCTACGACTACATGCGCGGCACGCAAGAGGCGATCAAACCGCCTGACACCATCCTGGTCAAGGACCTGGGCCAGCCGATGCTGCCATCGCTGCAAAACGGCCAGCCCACCGGTGGCGGCATCGTCGCCAAGCCGATCCCGCCAGCGCCGGTGCCGCGCAACCCGGGCCAGGCGGAAAACGTCACCCCGCAACCGCAGCAGCAGTTGCAGCCGCAACCACAGCAATGACGGAAGCGCAGCCATGAACAACCTGTTACCGTTCGCGTTTGCGCGCGACTACGTGGTGCTGGCGCAGCCCAGCGATACTACCGACAACACCGTCGATGTCCTGGTGTGCGGCGCCACCGCGCCGGCCGCAATTGCCGAAGTCTCGCGCCGGTTCGGCCGCATCCAGCTCAAGAACCTCGCGCGCGCCGATCTCGAGATTGCGATTGCCACTGCCTATGCGGGCGCGGGCGGCAATGCCTCGATGGTGGCCGATGAATTCGACGCCGACCTCGACCTGACCAAGCTGTTGCAGGACGTGCCGGCCATCGAAGACTTGCTGGAATCGTCCGACGATGCCCCGGTGATCCGCATGATCAATGCGCTGCTCACGCAGGCGCTGCGCGACAGCGCATCGGACATCCACATCGAACCGTTCGAGCAGACGTCGGTCGTGCGCTTCCGCGTCGATGGCGCGCTGCGCGACGTGGTGCGGCCGCGCAAGGCAATTCACGGCTCCCTGATTTCACGGATCAAGATCATGGCCCAGCTCGACATTGCGGAAAAACGCTTGCCGCAGGATGGCCGCATCACCTTGCGCATCGGCGGCAAGCCGGTCGATGTGCGCGTCTCCACCTTGCCGACCGGACACGGCGAACGCGCCGTGCTGCGCCTGCTGGACAAGGAAGCAGGGCGCCTCGACCTCAATCACCTGGGCATGAGCGCCACCATGCTGCCCAGGTTCGATGCACTGATCAACCAGCCGCACGGCATCGTGCTGGTCACCGGCCCGACCGGCTCCGGCAAGACCACCACGCTGTATGCGGCGTTGTCGCTGCTCAACGCCACCACCACCAACATCATGACGGTGGAAGACCCGATCGAGTACGACCTGAACGGTGTGGGCCAGACCCAGGTGAATGCCCGTATCGACATGACGTTTGCCAAGGCCCTGCGCGCGATCCTGCGGCAAGACCCGGACGTCATCATGATCGGCGAGATTCGCGATCTGGAAACCGCGCAGATCGCCGTGCAGGCATCGCTCACCGGTCACCTGGTGCTGGCCACGCTGCACACCAATGACGCTGCCGCTGCCGTCACCCGCTTGCTCGACATGGGGATTGAACCGTTCCTGCTGTCGTCGTCGCTGCTGGGGGTGCTGGCGCAGCGGCTGGTGCGCAAGCTGTGCGGCCACTGCAAGACTTTTGACGGCCAGCTGTGGCAACCGGTCGGTTGCGAGCATTGCGGCCATACCGGCTACAACGGCCGGGTGGGCGTGTACGAGTTCCTCGAAACCACCGAGCAGATCCGCGCGCAAATCCACAACCGCGCATCCGAAGCCGAGGTGAAAACCACGGCCGTGGCCAGCGGCATGATTACCATGCGCGAAGATGGCGAGCGTTGGCTGGCTACCGGCATCACCACCCAGGCCGAGCTGCTGCGGGTGACGAAAGACTAATATGCCAGCATTTCGCTACGAAGCCGTCGACGCCGGCGGCGCCACCAAGAAGGGCGTGCTCAATGCCGACAGCGCCCGTTCGGCGCGCGCCGAGTTGCGCACACTGGGCCTGGTGCCGCTCAAGGTCGATGCCATCGCGGCCCAGCTCGACGCGGCCGGCGTGGCCAAAAGCCGTGGCTTTGGCGAGCGCCTGTCCACCACCGAGCTGGCGCTGTTTACGCGCCAGATGGCCAGCCTGCTGGAAGCAGGGCTGCCGCTGGAACAGGCATTTACCGCCTTGCTCGAACAGGCCGAGCGCGCCTACCTGCGCGACCTGATCGCATCGATCCGGTCCGAAGTGATTGGCGGCGCCGCGTTGTCCGATGCGCTGTCGCGCCATCCGCGCGACTTTGCCGATATCTACCGGGCGCTGGTGGCGTCGGGCGAGCAGATCGGTCAACTGTCGCGCGTGCTGTCGCGCCTGGCCGACTACATCGAACGGCGCAACGCGCTGGTGCAAAAGGTGCGCCTCGCATTTACGTATCCGGCGATCGTCACCGTGGTGGCGTTTTCCATCGTGATCTTTTTGCTCACCTACGTGGTGCCGCAAATCGTTTCGGTGTTTGCCAATACCAAGCAAAAGCTGCCGGTGCTCACTATCATCATGCTGGCGATTTCCGACTTCGTGCGCAACTACGGCATCGTGGTGGCCATCGCCCTGATCGGCGCCTGGTTTGCCTGGCGGCGGGCGCTGCAAAATCCGGCGCTCAAGCGGCGCTGGCACACGTGGCTGCTCACCGCACCGCTGTACGGCAAGTTCGAGCGCAGCCTGAACACGGCCCGCTTCGCCAGCACGCTGGCCATTACCACCGGTTCCGGCGTGCCGATTCTGCGGGCCCTGGAAACCAGCCGCGATACCTTGTCCAACGTGGCCATGAAAGAACTGGTGGAAGAAGCGAGCGACGCCGTGCGCGAGGGTGTGAGCCTGGCGCGCGCGCTGTCGGCGCAGCGCCATTTCCCGCCGATGCTGGTGCACATGATACGTGCCGGTGAAATCACTGGCGAACTGCCGGCCATGCTCGACCGCGCTGCCGCCGCCCAGGAAGCCGACCTCGAACGGCGCACGCTCACCATTGCGGGCCTGCTGGAACCGGCGCTGATCCTGGCCATGGGCGTGGTGGTGCTGCTGATCGTGCTGGCGGTGTTAATGCCTATTATTGAAATCAATCAGCTGGTACGCTGATCTAGAAAGCCCTGTTATGAAGCGTATGCCCTTAGTTGTGACCGTTCTGGCCGTGGCGCTGTTGTCCGCCTCGCTGGCCTATTGGGTGCTGCAGTTGAACCAGCCGCCGCAGCGCGCGATTGCCGCGCCGCCGCCGGCGGCCGCTGCCGCGCTCAACCTCGACGCCGCCAAAGGTTTGTTCGGCGGCCAGATCACGGTGGCCGCTGCCAGCAACTACCAGCTCAAGGGCGTGGTGGCGGCCGGCGGTCGCGGCAGCGCCGCCATCCTGGCCGTGGATAACCAGCCGGCGCAAGCCTATGGCCTCGGTCGCGAAGTGGCGCCCGGCGTGGTCGTCAAGGAAGTACAGCCGCGATTTGTGCTGTTGTCCGAAGGCGGCGCCATCAAGCGTGTCGACTTGCCGAGCGATGCAGGTGTGTCCAGTACCGCGCCAGCGCAGCCGTCCATCAAACCGGTGACCGCCCCGCAGCCCACCATGCCGCCGCCGCAAGTACAAATGCAGCCAGCGCCGGCCATGCAGCCGGCCGGCACCGTGCCGCCGGCGGCCGGCCAGCAAAATCCCCGGCCACCGAATGCGCCGAACAACCCGAATGCGATCGGTCCGGTGCCCGGCTTCGACCGCCAGCAATGACCCGTCTACCTCCCATGGCCCATCTTCGCTCCCTGGCCGCAGCCATTTGCTGCGGCTTTTTCTTGTCCGCTGTAATGGCGCATGCTGCGGCCCAGACCGCCACTGACACCAGCGCAATCGCGCCGACCGCTGATCCCAAGCCGCGTCCCAAGGTGGCGCTGGTGCTGTCCGGTGGCGGCGCACGCGGCTTTGCCCACATCGGCGTGCTGCGCGCCTTGCAGGAGCTGCGCGTACCCGTGGACATCGTGGTGGGTACCAGCATGGGCAGCGTGGTGGGCGGCGCGTTTGCTGCTGGCAGCTCGGTCGAGCAGCTGGAACTGCTGGTGCGGCGTACCGACTGGGCCGCCGTAGTGGCCGACCGCCCGCCGCGCGACGAACTGGTGTTTCGCCGCCGCGAAGAAGATTTATTGCTGCCATCGCGCATCGAACTCGGTGCCCAGTGGGATGGCGTGACCCTGCCGCCGGCCGCCGCCGGCAACGAAGCGCTGGAACTGGCGCTCACGCGCGTGCTGCCGCACGGCGCGCGCGACAAGCCGGTCAATCTGCTGCAGCTGCCGTTCCGCTCGGTAGCGTCCGACCTGGTGACGGGCGAGCTGGTGGAATTGAGCGACACGCCGCTGTTCCTGGCGATGCGCGCATCGCTGGCCGTGCCCGGCGTGTTCGCGCCGGTGCGGGTCAATCAGCGGCTGCTCGTCGATGGTGGCCTGGTGCGCAACCTGCCGGTGGACGTGGCGCGCGAAATGGGCGCCGACATCATCATTGCCGTCAACGTCGGCACGCCGCTGGCGCAGGAAAAAGAGCTGGTCAGCGCAGTGAGCGTGGCGCAGCAGATGTTGCAGATTCTTACCGAGCAGAACGTGCAGCGTTCGTTAAAAGAGTTACGGCCCGACGACGTGCTGCTGGCGCCCGACCTGGGTGGCATCGGCTTCCTCGACTTTACCCGCCACGACCGCGCCATGCGCGCGGGCGAAGCGGCCGTGCGCGCCATGAGCGACAAGCTGGTGCGCCTGGCCTTGCCCGAGGCGCAGTACGCCGCCTACGAGACCAACCGCCTGTCGGCGCCGGTGCCGAGCGACCAGCCGGTGCGGCTGGTCAAGCTCGACGTGGCGCCCAGCGGGCACATCAATCCGCAGGAACTGGCCGTGCAATCGGGCCTGAAAGTGGGGCAGATGGTGACCAGCGAACAAGCGCAGCGCGCCGGCAATTCGCTGTTCGGCCGGGGCGACCTGGCCCGCGTGGAAACCGAGATCCGCGACGACGACGACGGCCGCAGCGTGCTGATCAAACCGACCGAGGCCGACTGGGCCCGCAGCCGCTTGCGTGTGGGACTCGAATTCAGCAGCGATTCGCACGACAACAACACGTTCCAGTTCAAGTTCATGCACGTGCTGTCATCGATCAACGACTGGGGTGCGGAGTTGCGCAGCGTGGCCAGCATCGGCACCCAGCGCGCGTTCGGCACCCAGTTCTGGCAGCCGCTGGGCGCCGGCTCGCAATGGTATGTGGCGCCGTCGCTGCAGCACGGCGTGGTCACGCGCGACATGTTCGACAGCAGCGGCTTCCGCCAGGCGCGCTACAGTTACAACGCCCACAGCGCCACGTTGGCGGTAGGGCGCCAGTTGGGCCGCTGGGGCGACCTGCGCTACAGCGTGTCGCGCCAGCGCGCCGACTACCAGCAGACCGTGCCTTACCTGGCCAGCAAGACCAGCGACCGCGAAACCGTGCGCGCGCTGTCGTACAGCGTGGACAGTCTCGACACCATTGCCTTCCCCACCCGGGGCCGGCTGTTCAACGTGGAATGGCAGGGCCGCGAAAACGGCAACGATACGGCCGCCGTGGCCACCCAGCAAAAGGTGCAATGGCTCGAAGCCTTCCACCTTGACCGCTGGGCCGGTCACCTGTACGGCGAATGGACGCGCAATCGCGGCGCATCGTCCACGTCCAACCTCGGGGGCTTCCTGCGGTTGTCGGGCACCATGCCGGAATCGGTGGCCGGCGCGCGCACCGTGCTGGCACGGGTGGTAACCGCGCGCAGCATCGGCAGCATGCCGGCCGCCCTGGGCGGCGACGTGCGCGTGGGCTTTTCGCTGGAAACGGGTGGCGCGTACAGCGATACCGGTTCCCTGCATCGCAACACGCTACGCCAGGCGGCCAGCGCCTTCATCTCGGTCGATACGCGGTTCGGCCCGCTGTACTTCGGCGCCGGCACCACCAAGGGCGGCAGCAGCAGCGGCTATTTGTTCCTGGGACCGGTGTGGTAATGCCCGGCTGACCCGCAACCGGGATGCCGGGTGCGCCCCGCTGCGGCGCGACTATCTCAGGCAGCAGTGCGGGTTTCGGGGCGGCGCAAGGCCGTAAACGCCGCAAACTCCCACGAGCGAAAACCGACCAGCAAAGTAAAGCCGTCGCGGTCGCTGGCGGCCAGCTTGCGGTCGCCCTGGTGCAGGCGCGCCAGTTCGCCGGCCAGTTGCTGGATGCGGCCCACCAGTTCCTGGGCGCTGGGCAGCGACAGCCGCGCGGGCAGGCATAACAGGGTTTCGCCAGCACCGTCGAAGCTGCCGCTGAAATAATCGCTGACCGCGTGGTCGCGGAAAAATTGCTGGACCGGGCCGTCCGGCAGCCAGCGGAAGGCGTTGGACACGCGCAGCCGGTAACGGTTCAATGGTTTGAGTTCGATCACGCCCAGCCGGTCGAGTTCGGCCAGCAGCATGATGCATTCGGGTTCGGTCAGGTCGTAGGTTTCCAGCACCTGCTCCACGGTCCAGTGACCGAGGCAGCAGATCGCCATCAACAGCAGATGCGGATGGGCCAGCAGCGCTTTTTCCTGGGGCAGGGTGAGGGCATCGGATTGCGGGGTGGCATCGGCGGCGCCGCGCAACACGTCTTCCATCGGCACGCCAGCCGCCTTGCAGATTTGCGCCAGCCGCGACAGCGCCATGTCTTGCTGGCCGAACATGCGCTTGACGCTCGATTCGCTCATGCCGATGCGCTCGGCCAGCATTTTATAGGTGACACCGGCGGTACGCATTTGCGTGCGCAGCACCTGCAACAGCAATTCGGGAGAGCTCATGGAATGCCTGGTCGTTTTGATAAGGTATCGTAGCACGATACCAGGCGTGCTGAAAAGTGATGCCTGGGACAATCCGCTAGGACTGCAGCGGAAATCGGAGGACACTGCTTGCATGGATAGCGAGCCGACACCAACACCGGCGTCCGCCGCATCCAAACGAATTCCAGCCAGGGCCTCGAACACCACAGCGTGTTCGAGGCCTTTTTTATTACTGGTCGGGATCGGCCTTGGGATCGATTTTGGCCAGCAGCCGCTTGGCCGCCTGCCGCTCGCTGGACGTTGGCTTGGCGTGCGGCCCGGCACCGCCGGCGCGCGCCTTGGCGGCCACCGCCACCGGGTTACGGGGCGGCGGCGATGGCGGCACCCGCGTGGGCGCGATTTGCTTCTTTTGTCGCGTTGCCAGTGCCTTGTTTGCCATCATTTAACTCCTTACAGTACGTAACGTGACAAGTCCTCGTTGACCGCCAGCGCGTCGAGCCGCTCGTTGACATAGGCGGCGTCGATGGTGACGACCTTGCCGCTGGTTTCGCTGGCGGAGAACGATACTTCTTCCAGCAGCTTTTCCATGACCGTGTACAAGCGGCGGGCGCCGATGTTTTCGGTGCGCTCATTGACCGAGAAGGCGATTTCCGCCAGGCGCGTAATGCCTTCCTGCGAGAATTCGACTTTGACGTCTTCGGTAGCCAGCAGCGCTTCGTACTGCTTGGTCAGACAGGCGTCGGTGCTGGTGAGGATGCGTTCGAAATCGGCAATCGACAGCGATTCCAGTTCCACCCGGATCGGGAACCGGCCTTGCAGCTCGGGAATCAGGTCCGACGGCTTGGCCAGGTGGAATGCGCCCGACGCAATAAACAGGATGTGGTCGGTGCGGATCATGCCGTACTTGGTGTTGACGGTGGTGCCTTCGACCAGCGGCAGCAGGTCGCGCTGCACGCCGGCGCGCGAGACGTCGCCGCCGCCCACTTCCGAACGGGTGGCAATTTTATCGATTTCGTCGAGGAACACGATGCCGTTCTGCTCGACGTTTTGAATTGCCTTCTGCTTCATTTCCTCGTCGTTGATGAGCTTGGCTGCTTCTTCGTCGACCAGGAACTTCATTGCTTCGCGGATCTTGACCTTGCGCGCTTTTTTACGGGCGTTGCCAATGCCGGAGAACATCGACTTGATCTGCTCCGTCATTTCTTCCATGCCCGGCGGCGCCATGATTTCCATTTGCGGACCGGCGTCGGCAATTTCGATCTCGATTTCTTTGTCGTCGAGTTCGCCCTGGCGCAGGCGCTTGCGGAAGGTCTGGCGCGTGGTGTCGCCTTCCTTGGGCGCGTCGGCAGTAGCGCCGGGATTCGGGTGGAAGCCGAAATCGCGGGCCGGCGGCAGCAGGATGTCGAGCACGCGGTCTTCGGCGGCGTCTTCGGCACGGGCGCGCACCTTGGCCATTTCGGCCAGGCGGGTTTGCTTGATGCCGATGTCGATCAGGTCGCGGATGATGGTGTCGACGTCGCGGCCCACGTAGCCCACTTCGGTAAACTTGGTGGCTTCGATTTTAATGAATGGCGCATCGGCCAGCTTGGCCAGGCGGCGCGCGATTTCGGTTTTACCGACACCGGTAGGGCCGATCATGAGGATGTTCTTGGGTGTGATTTCGTGACGCAGCGGTTCCTCGACCTGCTGGCGGCGCCAGCGGTTACGCAAGGCAATCGCGACTGCCTTCTTGGCCTTGCCCTGGCCGACCACGTGTTTGTCGAGTTCGCCGACGATTTCCTGGGGAGTCATGTTCATGCGGGTTCCAGTGTTTCGATGATGTGATTCAAGTTGGTGTAGATGCACAGCTGGCCAGCGATCGTCAGTGATTTTTTGACCACTTCCGCGGGCGACAGTTCCGTGTTTTCCACCAGCGCCTTGGCCGCCGACTGGGCATAGGTGCCGCCGGAGCCGATGGCGCCCACGCCGTCTTCGGGTTCGAGCACGTCGCCGTTACCGGTAATGACCAGCGTCGATTCGCTGTCGGCCACCAGCAGCATCGCTTCCAGGCGGCGCAGCACGCGGTCGGTGCGCCAGTCCTTGGCCAGTTCCACCGAGGCGCGCAGCAGGTTGCCCTGGTGTTTTTCCAGTTTGCCTTCGAAACGGTCGAGCAGGGTGAAGGCGTCGGCGGTGCCGCCGGCAAAACCGACCAGGACCTTGCCGTTATAGACCTTGCGCACCTTGCGGGCCGTGCCCTTCATGACGATGTTGCCGAGGGTAACCTGGCCATCGCCGCCAAGCGCGACTTCCTTGCCGCGCCGCACGCACAAGATGGTGGTGCCGTGAAATTGTTCCATAGTGACCTCAGTGGTTCAGTTGGTTGATGCAAACTGCTTCAAAGCTGAAAAATGGGGACGGAAAACCCGATTGCAATCCCTGCGCTACTCGTGCCGTACTCATGCGCTACTCATGCGCTACTGCAGGCGGCAGACGAAAAAAAAGCACGCGGGGTTAGTCGCGTGCTTGGTAGTAGGCCGACCGGTGATCAGTCGCCGTACAGTTTTTGCTTCAGCTCGCGCCGTTGCTGCGCTTCCAGCGACAGCGTGGCGGTCGGACGGGCGATCAGGCGCGGGATGCCGATCGGCTCGCCGGTCTCTTCGCACCAGCCGTAATCGCCGCCGTCGATGGCCACGATCGATTGCTGGACTTTTTTCAGCAGCTTGCGCTCGCGGTCGCGCGTACGCAGTTCGAGCGCGTGCTCTTCCTCGATGGTGGCGCGGTCGGCCGGATCGGGTACCAGCACGGTTTCGCGCAGGTGCTCGGTGGTTTCGCCGGCGTTTTTCAGCAGTTCTTTTTCAAGCATCTGCAGCTTCGCCTTGAAAAACGCCATCTGCGCCGGGTTCATATAATCCTTTTCATCCATCTTCAGAATTTCTTCTTCGGTCAGGATGCGCTCGGCGGCGGTCGATTTATTAGTTTTAGTGGTCATAACTTCGCTTACCTTCGATACGACAGAGTTTTCAAATTGATCAGCAGAAGGGCCCCCTGGGCCGTTACGCTGCACCGGTATCCGCCAGAGGCGCTTGCCAGCTTGCAGATGGTGTGGTGTTTATGCTATCCCACAAAACCCGGATAGTTTATACCAGACATTGTTCTAATCCGCTAATAAAGATGTCTTTTGGCAGATTTTTACCTATAAACACCATTTTGCTGCCACGAACGTCGTTTTCACCCCATTTCGCCCCGAGATCGCTGCCCATGATCTGGTGCACGCCCTGGAATACCACCTTGCGATCCGCATCCTGCATTAACAATACGCCTTTATAGCGGAGCATGCGAGGGCCATATACGTTGATCAGACCGCCAAGGAACTCGTCCAGCTTGGCAGTGTCGAACGGGCGTGTACTTTTGAACACAAACGCCGCGATATCGTCGCTGTGGTGGCCATGGTGGTGGTTGTGTTCGTGACCATGGTCGTGATGATGGTGGTCGTGGCCGCAATGTTCGTCATGGACGTGGTCGTCGTCATGGGTCTGCTCGGTGTCGAGGAAGTCTGGATCGAGTTCGAGCTTGTCGTTCAGGTTGAACCCTTTCAGGTCCATCACTTCGGCCAGCGGGGTGCGGCCAAAGTCGGCCGTGCTGATCGGTGCGCGCGGGTTGATGCGTTTCAGGCGCGCGGTCAGCGTCGCCAGTTCTTCCGGCGTGACCAGGTCGGTTTTCGACAGCAGCAGCTTGTCGGCAAAGCCCACCTGGCGCTGTGCTTCTTCGTGCTGGTCCAGCTGGTCCATTGCATGGCGCGCATCGACCACGGTAACCACGGCGTCGAGCATGAAGTGGGCGCCCACTTCTTCGTCCACGAAGAAGGTTTGCGCCACCGGGCCGGGATTGGCCAGGCCGGTGGTTTCGATGACCACGCGGTCAAAGTTGAGTTCGCCAGCTTCGCGCCGTTGCGCCAGGCCGGTGAGGGCCACGATCAGGTCGCCACGCACGGTGCAGCAGATGCAGCCGTTGTTCATTTCGACGATTTGTTCGCCGCTGTCCTGGACCAGGATTTCGTTGTCGATATTTTCCTGACCGAACTCGTTTTCAATCACGGCAATGCGCATGCCGTGCGGTTCCTGCAGTATGCGGTTGAGCAACGTGGTCTTGCCGGCGCCAAGAAAGCCGGTCAGGATGGTGGTAGGTATCAATGACATGATGCGCGCCAGTCTGGTGTGAAGAGAAGAGGGGAGCACTAGATGGGGATCAAGTGCAAAAATGCAATCGGTGGATTATGCCGGAAAATCCATGGCGCCCTCGGTTCGTCCAATTGAGCTGCGTCAGTACGCTTTTTTGCTATTTGATTTTCGCGCGCGGGTGCGCCTTGTCGTACACCTCGGCCAGGTGCTGGAAGTCCAGCGCGGTATAAACCTGGGTGGAACTGATGCTGGCGTGGCCCAGCATTTCCTGCACCGCCCGCAAGTCGCCCGACGACTGCAGCACGTGCGAGGCAAACGAGTGGCGCAGCATGTGCGGGTGCACGTGGACCGGCGCACCGCTGGCCACGCCATGCGCCTGCAGGCGCTGCTGGATCACCCGCGGCGACACGCGCGTGCCACGGCTGCTCAAAAACAAGGCATTGCTGCCGTCCAGCGGCGCGGGACGCACGGCCAGCCAGGCCGCCAAAGCGTCGAGCGCGGCGCTGCCCACCGGCACCACGCGGCGCTTGTTGCCCTTGCCGGTGACGATCACTTCGCGGTTTTCCAGCACCACCCAGCCCAACGCGTCCTTGTCCGGCGTGGCATCGAGCCCGGCCAGCTCCGACACCCGCAACCCGCTCGAATACAGCAGTTCGAACATGGCGCGGTTGCACAGGTCGGCCGGGTCCTGGCCTTGCTTGCCGTCACCGGCACGCAGCGCCAGGTGGGCCGGCGCCACCAGTTGCACGGCATCGTCCACCGACAGGGCGCGCGGCAGGGTCTTGGCGCGCTTGGGCGCGCGCACGCCTTGCACCGGGTTGGCGGGCAACGTGATTTGCGTGGACAGCCAGTCGAAAAAGCCGCGCCAGCTCGACAGCTTGCGGGCAATCGAGCGCGGGTCGAGTTCGCGGGCATGGAGTTTGGCGGCCAGGCGGCGCACCAGGTGCTGGTCGATGTCGGTCCAGGCGCGGCCGTCCGCCAGCGTGGCAAGTTCCTGCAAATCACGCCCATAGGCGGCCCGGGTGTGGGCCGACAGCTGGCGGCCGTGATGCAGGTGGCCGAGGTAGTCGGCAATCCAGTCGCGCCCGGTGGTGCGGTCGGTGTGATCGGCGGCCGCGGCGGCGGTAGCGGCCGTGGCATCCGGGGCAGGCGAGGCAGGCACGGCCGCGCCAGCCATGGTCAGGCCAGCAGCCAGGCCAGCGCGGTGCTGCTGGTCTCGCCCATGTGGACCAGGAAATCGGTGGCCATCAGCGAAGTAAAGCGGCCGGCATCTGCCGAACCCATCACCAACAGGCCGAACGCCTGCTTGTCGCCGGTCTTGCGCAGCGGGATGATGACGGTGGACACCACGCTGGCCGGCTCGTCGAGCCAGCGCACGGCTTCAAAGTCCTTGTTGCTGCCGCAGTAGGGCGCCAGCAGGCTGTTGGCAAAGATGCGCACGTCGTCGGTCACGCCCTTGGTAAACCATTCGTCGGCGTAGTCGGGCGCGGTGTTCCACAGGCGCACCGTGACTTGCGGCACGTCGAACGCCGACTTCAAACCGCTGACCACCGAGTGTGGCATGGAACCCACATCTTCCGCTTCCAGCAGCACCTTGGTCCAGCGGTGGAATTTGTTGGCGATGGCCTCGTTTTCCGACGCCAGGCGCATCAGGTTGCTCATGCGCAGTTCCAGCGTTTTGTACTTTTCGCGCATCACTTCCATTTGCCGCTCTTGCAGCGAGACGGTGCGGCCCGTGATCGGGCTGGCGAGTTTGATTTCGCCGAGCAAGTCTGCATGCTCGTCGAAGAAGTTCGGGTGTTCGGTGATGTACTGCGCGACGAGTGTGGAATCCAGTTGGACGGTCATGGCTGCTCTATCAGAATCGGAGTGGGAACTAGAGAAGCATTCTACCCGACGCCGGGAAAAAAAACGGACAAGCTTGGCCTGTCCGTCATTCCTGCCCCGTGCCGGCAATTCTTGATGACTGCGCGGCCCGGCCCGGTTAAAAGTTGTGGTGCACGCCGATGCTGTAGAAGTTGAACGCGGTGGCGGCCTTCTTGCGCGTGGCATCCACGTACAGGTACGTGCGCGGCGACAGGTTGTAGTCGTAGCCGAGCGAGAACTGCTTGGTCTTGGCAATCGCCGGACTGTTCAGCTGGTTATCGGGACGCTTCTGGCCGTAACCGGCGCGCACCATGCCCGGTCCCAGCGTGTAGTTGGCGCCCAGTACCCAGGCCTTGGTTTCAGGGTTGATGAGCACGCTCTCGGCCTGGTCCTGCTTCTGGTACGTGGCCATCAGCTTGAGCGGTTCGATCGGCTTGAACCAGGCGCCCAGCGACCACAGCGTGGTATCGACCGCGTTGCGCTCGTACGCGCCATAGGCGGAAAACTTGCCTTGCGTTGCCGTGGCGCTGACCGAGTAGGGCACCACGCTCGCCATGCTGTTAGCCGGGAACTGCGGATTGAGCGCGGTGCCACGGCCAATGATGACCGGGTTGTTATTGGCTTCCTTGGACGCGATGGTGACGTTGAGCTGGAAGATGCCGGCGATGAGCGGAGTGTTGTAAAACACGGCGTTGGAAAAGCGGTTCAGCGAATTGCCGGCCGGGCTCAGCGGGTCGCTGGTGTAGCCGGCCACCTGCAAATCGGTCTGGTAGCCAGCCACGGCAGGCATGCCGCTCCACGGTTCGAAGCCGGTGGACGTTTCCTGGTACGCGGTGAGACCGCGCCCGAGGCGCAGCGTGCCGAAGTCGCCTTGCAGGCCCACCCGCGACTGGCCCTGGAACAGCGGCCGCGTGGTGTTCTCGATCATGCCAGTGTCGGGCTCGTAGCGGATCTCGAGCTGGAACAGCGCTTTCAGGCCGCTGCCCAGGTCTTCGACGCCGCGAAAGCCCAGCTTGTTGTTATCGCGCTTGCCCACCACGGTGGGCGTATTGGGGCCGGTGCGGCTGGCCAGGCCGGCGTCGAGCGTGCCGTAAATGGCCACCGACGATTGCGCATGCGCGCCGCATGCGATGCCGGCAAGCGTGCCGGTGAGTGCCAGGGCTGCTAAAGATGTCTTCATTGAGGTATCCTTTTTTTAAGTAGATCGAACAAGCGTCCGCCGCTGTTTCGGTACTGGTAGGTCCCTGGTTCGGAACCTTAATGGCTCGCCGGGCCAAAAGCGTGGGAATGGTCGATTGGGGAGGCTTGTTGTGGTCGAAAACCGGACGATGCCGGCTCGTTGTGGTTTTTTTGAAACGCAGGCTGTATGCCGCCGGGTTGCGCCTGTTTGCACGCCTTCTTTGCATTAAATCCTTTCAATCGGGCACTAAAACAGCTCTAGCCTACAAGCGCAGGTGGGGGGCCTGATTTGTCAGGGATCAAGCGGCCACGCGGTTTCCCTAGGATGTGGCGCGGATCGCACGCTACACTGGAAGACAACTCCGCAGTTCCGGGCTGCCGGGCCCGATCAATCCTCCCCATGTGAGACGATGGCCAATCGAGAAGAACTTGGCGTGATACGCGGCGCGCGTGCTGGCGACCCCGCATCGCAGCTGGCTTTGGGCAAGCTATACCTGTTTGGCGGCGCCAGCCTGCCGCGCAATATGCCCACGGCGCTGCACTGGCTGCACCGCGCCGCCGGCCAGCAGCAGGCCGAAGCGTGGATGCTGATCGGCAGCCATGTACCGTTCGAGCACGCGCAGCATTGCCTTGACCAGGTCTTGCCGTGGTATGAAAGAGCGTATGCGGCCGGGGTCGAGCAGGCGGGACTGGTGCTGGCGCAGGTGGCGCCATCCGGCACCGTCGCCAGCAGCGTGCCGGTACCGGCGCCTGCTATTGCTATTGCTGCTGCAACAGCCAACGCCAACGCCAACGCCAACGCTACCGCCGCGCCCGCATCGTCACCCGCCGGCACGTCGCCAGCCGTATTCAGTTCGCACGACAGCCTGGAACTGGCCGCGCAGGCGGGCGACCGTGCCGCGCGCCTGGCGCTGGGCTTGTGGCTGGCACGCATGGAGCGCGACGGCAAACGCCGCGCCGACGGCATTGCCACCGTCAACTTCAAGCGGGCCATACGCTGGCTCACGCTGGCCGGCGAGCAGGGCGAACCCGCTGCCTGGTTCGCGCTGTCGCGCATTTACATGAAGCCCGAGTTTTCCCATCGCTGCGTGGCCGAGGCCCAGGTGTACCTGGAGCGCGCGGCTGAGCTCGGCCATTGCGACGCCCAGCTCGAATCCGGCATGTACGCGTGGCGCAATCGCCGCCACGAGGCCGACAGCGACGTGCGCGCCTTGTACTGGCTGCAAAAAGCGGCCAACCAGGATTGCGCGCAAGCGCAGCAGTTGCTGGACCGGATCACGGCGGCGCCGCACGAAGCGGCGTGGGTGGAAGGGTTGACGCCGGCGGCGCTGCGCGAACTGGCAGCGCGCCAGCCGCTGCTGGCGGCACGGCTGACGCTGGCCGCAACCTTTGGCCTGAGCCGCGCCGAAGCGCTGTTAATCGATGTGAAAGCGGCCGATCACGGCCATTGCCTGGTGGTCGATATCCGCGCCCGGTATGGCCGCAGCAAGCGGCGCCTGATCGCGCTGCGCACGGCGCGCGAGCGCCAGGTGCTCGACCAGATCCTGTGCCAATTCGACCAGGTCGATGCCGGCGCGGAGGGCAATTACCGGCAGCGCCTGTATCGGCTGAAAACCTGCGTGCCGGCAGCGGTGGAGGATTTGCTGGCGGCCTGAGACCCGCACGGCCAGGCCGGGGTCGTACCCCACCGCGGGGTACGACCCCATGTGGTACGGCATGCGTTGCGCTGGCAGTGGATGCCGGGGTTAAATTTCGATTTCGCCTTCGAATACCGTGACGGCCGGCCCCGTCAACAGCACTGGCTCGCCTTCACCAGCCCAGCTGATCGACAACTGGCCGCCGCGCGCATCCACCCGCACCGGGCTGTCGAGCAAACCGCGACGGATCCCCGCCACGGCTGCCGCGCACGCGCCGGTGCCGCAGGCCAGGGTTTCGCCCACGCCGCGCTCGAACACGCGCAGCTTGACGTGCTGGCGATCGAGCACCTGCATGAAGCCGGCATTCACGCGATTCGGGAAGCGCACGTGGTGCTCGATCAGCGGCCCCGTCAATTCCACCGGCGCCGTGTCCACGTCATCGACCACTTGCACCGCGTGCGGATTGCCCATCGATACCGCCGAGATCAGCACGGTCTCGCGCGCGCCGCCCAGTTCCAGCAGCAGCGGCCACAGCGTGTCTTGTCCTTGCGCTTCACCTTGCAGGCCGTCGGCATCGAACGGCACCCGCACCGGTTCCAGCACCGGGGCGCCCATGTCGACCGTGATGCTGCCATCGTGCTCCAGGCGCGGCGCGATCACGCCGGCCTTGGTTTCCACCGTGATGCTGCGCTGGTCGGTCAGACCTTTTTCTGCCACGAACTTGACGAACGCGCGCGAGCCATTGCCGCATTGCTCCACTTCACCGCCGTCGGCGTTGAAGATGCGGTAGCGGAAATCGCAGCCAGGCTGGGTTGGTTTTTCCACCAGCAGGATCTGGTCGGCGCCCACGCCAAAGCGGCGGTCGCCCAGCATTTGCCACTGCGCCGCGGTGAAGTCGATGTGCTGGTTGATGCCGTCGATGACCACGAAGTCGTTGCCGGCGCCATGCATTTTGGTGAATTTGAGTTTCATAGTTATTTACGACGTGGATACAGCGAAGGTTCACCATTGGGGCGCGTTTTAAAGCGCTTGTGGGCCCAGAAATATTCGGCCGGCGCTTCGCGCACGCGCTCCTCGATGAAAGCGTTCATGCGGCGGGTGGCCGCCACCATGTCGGTACCAGGGTAATTGTCCCACACCGGATAGAACTTCACACGCCAGCCCTGGTAGTTGGGCAGGAACGTGGCAATCACCGGCATCACCTGGGCGCCCGTGGTGGCGGCAATGCGCGCCGTGGCCGTCAGGGTGGCGGCCTCGATGCCGAAGAACGGCACGAACTCGGCATCCTTTTCGCCAAAGTCCATATCGGGCAACATGAAGTACGGCAGCTTGTCGCGCAGCGCCCGCAAAATCGGCTTGATGCCGTCCTGACGGGTGAACAGTTTCACCGGTTTGAACCGGGCCCGGCCGGCGCGCAGCACGCGGTCGAACGCCGCATTTTTTTGCGTTACATACATCGACGATGCGCTGGCCACCATGGCAATCGACGCGCCGGCCACGTCCAGGCACACGAAGTGCGGGCACAGCAAGATGGTGGGTTGGGCGGTCATCTCGGCCACCGGCACCGGGCCCGGCTCCACCTGGATCAGGCGGTTCAGCCGCGCTTCCGACGCCCACCACAAGATGCCGCGCTCCCAGATGCTGCGCGCGTACGACTGGAAGTGCTGGCGCGCCAGGACTACCCGCTCGGCCTCGGTCAGTTCCGGCATGCACAGGCGCAGGTTGGTGAGCGTAATGTCGCGCCGCGCGCGCAGCAGCATGAACAGCAAGCTGCCGGTGAGCTTGCCAAAGCGGCCCAGTACCGGCAAGGGCAGCCAGTGCAGCAGCCACATCAATCCTATTGCAAACCATGTGCCGAGCTTCATGCCGCTTCTCCAGTTGTCGGTACAGCTATGCCATGTGGCACCTTGTAGCGGTTGTAGCTCCAGTAATACTGGGTGGGATTACGCGCGATCAGGTGTTCCATCGCGGTGTTGATGGCCTGCGCCTGGCTGGCGGTGTCACCGTCCAGCGATTCGGTGAACGGCACGAAGTGGATCACGTAACCACGGCCAGCAGGCAGGCGTTCGGCATAGGTGACGATCACGGTGGCGTTGCCCAGTTGCGCCAGCTTGGCGGGCAGCGTCATGCTGTAGGCATCGCGGCCAAAGAACGTGGCCCACACGCCTTCGCCTTCCTGCGGCACCTGGTCCGGCAGCAGGCCGATTGGCTGGCCCCGTTTGAGGAACTTGGCCAGCATGCGCACGCCGCTCATATTGGCCGGCGCCAGCAGCAAATTCTTGCGCGCGCGCGCGCCTTCGATCAACGGTTTCAAGGCATCCTGTTTCGGTGGCCGATACATCACCATCAGCTCGGTGCGCAGCGCGATTTCCTGCGCCACGATTTCAAAGCAGCCCAGGTGGGGCGTGAGGAACACGATGCCGCGACCGGCATCGAGCTCGGTCTGCACCAGCGCCCAGTTTTCCACCGTGGCGTGGCGCGACACGCGCGCCGGATCGGCGCACCAGATGAACGGTAATTCGAACATGCTTTTGCCGGCTTCGGCAATGGCGGCGGACAGGTGTTGCGAGTAGCCGGCCTGTGCCATATTGGCGCGCATGTGGCGCCGATGCGACGACGACAGCAGGTAGACCAGCCAGCCCATGACGCTGCCGATGGCGTGCAGGACGGGCAAGGGAAATAATGAGAAGAAGCGGAAAATTGGTACCAACATGAAAGTGTTCTATGCCTGTTTTGTTACTGGACGGGAAGCAAGTTTTTTCAAAAAAGCGTAAAATACCACGGAGTAGTAGCCGCTGAGTTAATGACAACTTGCGATGCGGGATACAAATATCGCTAAAGCGTCGCAAGCCGTGTTGGTATGCGACAACAATTTTTACGCCAATATCAGGAGCTTGCGATGTCTAACGATTATCTTTTCACTTCCGAATCTGTCTCGGAAGGCCACCCCGACAAAGTTGCGGACCAGATTTCCGATGCGATTCTAGACGCCATCCTCACGCAAGACCCGAAAGCGCGCGTTGCCGCCGAGACCCTGTGCAACACCGGTCTGGTGGTGCTGGCTGGTGAAATTACCACCCACGCCAATGTGGATTATATTCAAGTTGCCCGCGAAACCATCAAGCGCATCGGTTACGACAATACCGACTTCGGTATCGACTACCGTGGTTGCGCCGTGCTGGTGGCCTACGACAAGCAGTCGCCGGACATCGCCCAGGGCGTCGATGAAGGCGCCGGTATCGACCTCGACCAGGGCGCTGGCGACCAGGGCCTGATGTTCGGCTACGCCTGCGACGAAACCCCGGAACTGATGCCGGCTGCCATCCACTATGCGCACCGCCTGGTCGAACGCCAGTCGCAGCTGCGCAAGGACGGCCGCCTGCCATGGCTGCGCCCCGATGCCAAGTCGCAAGTCACGCTGCGTTACGTCAACGGCCGTCCAGTGGCCGTGGACACCGTGGTGCTGTCCACCCAGCACGCGCCGGAAATGCAGCACAAGCAGATCGAAGAAGCGGTGATCGAAGAGATCATCAAGCAGGTGCTGCCGCGCGAGTGGCTGGTCGATACCAAGTACCTGGTCAATCCGACCGGCCGTTTCGTCATCGGCGGCCCGCAGGGCGACTGCGGCCTCACCGGCCGTAAAATCATTGTCGACACCTACGGCGGCGCCAGCCCGCACGGCGGCGGCGCGTTCTCCGGTAAAGATCCAACCAAGGTGGACCGTTCGGCTGCGTATGCCGCGCGCTACGTGGCCAAGAACGTGGTGGCCGCCGGCCTGGCGCGCCAGTGCCAGGTGCAGGTGTCGTACGCGATTGGCGTGGCGCGTCCGATCAACATTACCGTGTACACCGAAGGCACCGGCGTGATCCCGGACGATCAAATCGCCAAGCTGGTGATGGAGCATTTCGACCTGCGTCCGAAAGGCATCGTGCAGATGCTCGACCTGCTGCGTCCGATCTATGCCAAGACTGCGGCGTACGGCCACTTCGGCCGCGAAGAGCCGGAGTTCACGTGGGAGCATACCGACAAGGCTGCCATCCTGCGCGATGCGGCTGGTTTGAAGTAACCCCTATCGCCCCCACCAGCGCTACGCTTGCCGTAACGCGTGGGGTCGGACCCCATACGGGGTCCGACCCCGGCTGGCAGTGCGGGGTTTATTAGTGCTAGAATGCACCCTCCGAGGAGCGCTGCGACGATTTATTCGCCAGGCTCGGAGATCCCCAACCGCGCTCACGTTACTTTTTTCTAACTGAAAGGAGGGCGTGATGAACGCCGTACTCAAATCGCAACACGACTACACCATCGCCGATATCACCTTGGCTGCATGGGGCGACAAAGAAATCAAGATCGCTGAAACCGAAATGCCTGGCCTGATGGCCATCCGCGAAGAATTCGCGGCAGCGCAGCCCTTGAAAGGCGCGCGCATTACCGGGTCGATCCACATGACCATCCAGACCGCCGTGCTGATCCAGACCCTGGAAGCACTGGGCGCGCAAGTGCGCTGGGCCTCTTGCAACATCTATTCCACGCAAGACCATGCTGCCGCCGCCATCGCTGCTGCGGGCACGCCGGTGTTTGCCATCAAGGGCGAGTCGCTGGACGACTACTGGGAATACACGCACCGCATCTTCGAATGGCCGGACGTCGACGGCAAGGCTGTCTACTCGAACATGATCCTCGACGATGGCGGCGACGCCACGCTGCTGCTGCACCTGGGCGTGCGCGCGGAAACCGACCTGTCGGTGCTGGCCAACCCGACCTCGGAAGAAGAAATCTGCCTGTACAACTCGATCAAGCAGCACCTGCTGGTCGACCCGACCTGGTACTCGAAGCGCCTGCCGGAAATCCTGGGTGTGACCGAAGAAACCACGACCGGCGTGCACCGCCTGTACCAGATGCACAAGGACGGCAAGCTGGCCTTCCCGGCCATCAACGTCAACGATTCCGTGACCAAGTCGAAATTCGACAACCTGTACGGTTGCCGCGAATCGCTGGTCGATGGCATCAAGCGCGCTACCGACGTCATGATCGCCGGTAAAGTAGCCGTGATCGCCGGTTACGGTGACGTGGGCAAGGGCTCGGCCCAGGCCATGCGCGCACTGTCGGCGCAAGTGTGGGTGACCGAGATCGATCCGATCTGCGCGCTGCAGGCCGCGATGGAAGGCTACCGCGTGGTGACCATGGATTACGCCGCCGAACACGGCGACATTTTTGTGACCTGCACCGGCAACTATCACATCCTGACCGAAGAGCACATGCTCAAGATGAAGGACCAGGCCATCGTCTGCAACATCGGCCACTTCGACAACGAGATTGATGTTGCTGCACTCAAGAAATACACCTGGGAAAACATCAAGCCACAGGTTGATCACGTGATCTTCCCATCGGGCAAGCGCATCATCCTGCTGGCTGAAGGCCGCCTGGTGAATCTCGGTTGCGGCACCGGCCACCCGTCGTACGTGATGAGCTCGTCGTTTGCCAACCAGACCATCGCCCAGATCGAGCTGTATGCCAACACCGGCAAATACCCGGTCGGCGTGTACGTGCTGCCGAAACACCTGGACGAAAAAGTCGCGCGCCTGCAACTGAAAAAGCTGAACGCGCAACTGTCGGAACTGACGGCCGAGCAAGCGGCTTACATCGGCGTCACCGTCGAGGGCCCTTACAAGCCAGACCACTACCGTTATTAATTAGCGGTCTAAGCGAGGTCGGCAGGTTGCCGGCCTCGTTTTTTATCAGCCCTATTTTTAGCAGCGAGAATTCTATTATGCGTTTGGTCCTTACCTGGTTAATCAATGCGGTTGCCTTGCTGGCGATCCCTTACCTGATGCATTCCGTCAATGTCACAAGCATCGGCGCAGCCCTGTTCGCGGCTCTCATCCTGGCCCTGGTGAATACGCTGATCCGCCCCGTGCTGTTGATCCTGACCCTGCCCGTGACCGTGGTGTCGCTGGGCCTGTTTATCTTTGTCATCAACGGCTTTTCGTTCTGGCTGGCGGCGCAATTTGTGCCCGGCTTTAGCGTCGACAGTTTCCTGTCCGCGATCGGTGGCGCTTTGTTGTACAGCATTATTTCCTGGGCCCTGTCGACCTTACTTTTGAAGAATGCAGATGGCTAATCATAATTTCAGTATTGAATTCTTTCCGCCCAAGACGGTGGAAGGAGCGGAAAAGCTGCGCGCCACGCGCGCCAAGCTGTCCGAGCTGAAACCCAAATATTTTTCCGTGACGTTTGGCGCCGGCGGCAGCACCCAGCGCGGCACGCTCGACACGGTAGTGGAAATCCTGGCAGCCGGCGAAGACGCGGCGCCGCACCTGTCGTGCGTGGGCGGTTCGCGCGAATCGATCCGCGAGATTTTGGGCGAGTTCAAAGCGCATAACATCCGCCGCATCGTGGCATTGCGCGGCGATTTGCCAAGCGGGTATGGCGCGGCTGGCGAATTCCGTTACGCCAATGAACTGGTGGAATTCATCCGCCAGGAAACCGGCAACTGGTTTCACATCGAAGTGGCGGCGTACCCGGAAGTGCACCCGCAGGCAAAGTCCCCGCAGGACGACTTGCTGGCGTTCGAGCGCAAGATCAAGGCCGGCGCGAATGCTGCGATTACCCAGTATTTTTACAATGCGGACGCGTATTTCCAGTTCGTGGACCAGACCCGCAAGCTCGGTATCGATGTACCGATCGTGCCGGGCATCATGCCGATTTTGAACTACACGCAGTTGATGCGGTTTTCCGACATGTGCGGCGCGGAAATTCCGCGTTGGGTGCGGTTGAAGCTGGCCAGTTTTGGCGACGATACGGCGTCGATCAAGGCATTCGGGCTGGACGTGGTGTCGCAGCTGGGCGAGCGCTTGCTGGCTGGCGGCGCGCCGGGGTTGCACTTCTATAGTATGAACCAGGCGGCGGCGACGACGGCGTTGTGGCAGCGGCTGGTGTGAAAATTGGATTCCCGCCTTCGCGGGAATGACGGAGCGAGGGCTAACGGGAACGTTGAAGGCATCGCTGGCCGAAAAGCCGTCATCCCGCATCGGCGGACCGCCGCGCAGGCGGGGATCCAATTTACGCTGGCACCGCCTCAGTGATAACCGCATCCAGCGGCACATCATGCACATCCGCCTCGAACTCCACCTGCAAGCTGGAATAAGCAATCCCCACCGTCACCGGCCGCGGCACCCTGGCCAACGTCCGGTCATAAAAACCCCCGCCATACCCGAGCCGGAACCCACCCGCATTAAATCCCAGGCACGGCACCAGCAACGCCGCCGGATACGCGCGTAACCGCAAGTCCGCCGGCACCGCCACCCCCATCGCATCCTTCACCATCACCTCGCCGATACGCCAGTCGGCAAACTCCAGCGCCGCGTCGCGCGCCACCACCACCGGCAGCAGCAACCGTGCGCCCAGCTGCTCCAGCTGCGCATACGCCGGCGCCAGATCCGGTTCACCCGCCAGCGGCCAGTACACGCCCACCGTCGCCGGCTTGTCACGCTGCCACCACGCCACCACCTGGCGGCAAATTGCGCGGTCCCATTGCGCCCGTGTCAAAGCGTCAAGGCCGCGCCGCGCTGCCAGCAACTGCTTCCTTAAATCTGCCTTGCCCGGTGCGGACGGGGCTATTGCTTCGCTCTCGCTGCGTGGTATTCTAGGGTCGCTGGTCATAGTTGGTTCTACTCAAGATTCAAGACTAAAGAGAGTTGCACATTGATTTCGAAATGGATCGCTGGCGCCGTCGCCATGATGGTGACGCTTACCGCGTTTGCCCAAGCTGAAGACATCGGCGCCGAAACCCGGCGCCAGGACGATGCCTTCCTGCTGTTGCGCGACGCCGTGCGCAAGGACGAAACGCCCAAGGTGGACTTTTACGCCGCCCGTCTCACCAATTACTCGATTCCGTCATACGTCGATTATTATCGGCTCAAATCGCGCTTGCGGGATGCCTCGCAGGCGGAAATCCGCAGCTTCATGCAGCGCTACCAGGGCCAGGCCATTGTCGACCGCCTGCGCAACGACTGGCTGCTGGAACTGGGGCGCACGCGCGACTGGACCACGTTCGATGAACAACTGCCGCTGTTCGTGCTCAACGACGACCTGCAAGTCAAATGCTACGCGCTGCAATCGCGCGCAATCAAGGGCCAGAACGTGGCCGCCGAAGCGCGCGCGCTGCTGATTTCTCCGAATGGCTATGGCGAACCGTGCGCGGGCCTGATCGGCACCCTGTACCAGGCGCGCCAGTTCGACGCCGAAGATATGTATGCGCAGCTGCGCCTGTCGGGTGAAATGAACGCCACCGGCCAGGCCCGTCGCATCGTCGCTCTTTTGGGCGGCAACGAGAAAAAAGCCGTGCAGGCCGTCGATCTGCCTACCTTGGCCGTGGCCAAGGGCGCCGGCAGCGGCCGCACCGAACACGAAATCTTCATCGTCGCCCTGGGCCGGCTGGCCAAAACCAGCGTCAAGCTGGCCACGCTGGCGCTGAATAAATCCGCGTCCAGCCTCACTGCGCAGGAGCAGCGCGAAGGCTGGGCGGCGATTGCGCTGCAATCGTCGTATTCGCTGTCGGACGAGACCACCAATTACTGGAAGCGCGCCAACGGCGCGGCGCTGTCGATCGACCAGGCGCAGTGGAGCACCCGCATCGCGCTGCGCAACGGCGACTGGCGCCAGGTGCACAAGAACATCGACAACATGCCGGCCATCCTGCGCGACGATCCGGCCTGGATCTACTGGAAGGCGCGCGCGCTGATGGCCGATGGCGGCGATACCAGCCCGCCATCGGGCGAAGCCCTGCGCCTGTTCAACACCATCGCCGACCAGCCGAATTTCTATGGCCAGCTGGCGCTCGAGGAAACCGGCCGGCTGGTGGCGATCCCGCCGCCGGGCATGGCCATCACCGCTGCCGAAATCGCGCCGATTGCGGCCAACCCCAACTTCCAGCGCGCGCTCAAATTCTTCGGCATGCGTTTGCGCTTCGAAGGCACGCGCGAATGGAACTGGGGCCTGCGCGGCTTAAGCGAGCGCGAACACCTGGCCGCCGCCGAATTCGCGCGCCAGAACCACATCCTCGACCGCATGGTCAACACGTCGGACCGCACCCGCGTGCTGGTCGATTACACCCAGCGCTTCCCGTCGCCGCACGACGACATCATGCATCCGGCCACCAAGACGCTGGGCCTGGACAAGGCGTGGGTATATGGCCTGATTCGCCAGGAATCGCGCTTCATCATGGACGCGCAATCGCACGTGGGCGCGTCGGGCCTGATGCAGGTGATGCCGTCCACCGGCCGCTGGGTGGCCAAAAAGCTGGGCCTGACCGACTTCGCCCAGGACATGCTGTCCGACGTCAAAACCAACATCATGCTGGGCACGAATTACCTGAACATGGTGCTCGGGAATATGGACGGTTCGCAGGTGCTGGCCACGGCCGCCTACAACGCCGGCCCGGGGCGCTCGCGCACCTGGCGCGCCACGCTGGACAAGCCGATGGAGTCGGCCGTGTTTATCGAATCGATCCCGTTCTTCGAAACCCGCACCTATGTCAAGAACGTGATGTCCAACGCCAATTACTACGCGGCGCTGTTCGAAGGGCGGCCGCAGTCGCTCAAGGCGCGCATCGGCGTGGTCACGCCCAAGGGCTATACCCTGCAGGAAGAGCAGGAAGCCACGTTCGCCCGGTAACCTCTACCCACACTACGGAAGCATCATGCAGACTACCCAACTCGATCCCGGCCTGACCAACGCCCTGGCGGCGGCGCGCTCGCCGGGCCTCACCCTCGTCATCGGCAATAAAAATTATTCGTCCTGGTCGATGCGGCCGTGGGTGGCAATGACCGCGTTCGGCATCCCGTTCCAGGAAGTGCGCATTTTGCTCGACCAGCCCGACACCGCCAACCGCATCGGCGACTATTCGGCCTGCGGCCGGGTGCCGGTGCTGCTGGCCGGCGAGATCACGATCTGGGACAGCCTGGCCATCGTCGAGTACCTGGCCGAGCAGTTCCCCGAGCTGCACCTGTGGCCGCAGGACGTGGCGGCACGGGCGATGGCCCGTTCGATCTGCGCTGAAATGCATTGCGGCTTCACCGACCTGCGCAGCGCCATGTCGATGAATATCCGCGCCAGCCTGCCGGGCAAGGGCCGCACCAACGGCTCGCAGGCCGACATCGGCCGTATCAGCGAGATCTGGGAAGAGTGCCTGTCGCGCTTTGGCCACCACCAGTTCCTGTTTGGCGACTTCTCGATTGCCGACGCCTATTTTGCCCCGGTGGTCGCGCGCTTCCGCACCTACGGCGTGTCGCTGGCGCCGGCGCTGGACGCCTACTGCCAGCGCGTGCTGGCCCATCCTGCCGTGGCCCGTTGGGTGAACGAGGCGCTGGCCGAAACCGAAACGGCGCCCAAGCACGACGCCGACCTGCCGGACTGACGATGAAGATTTATGTTGTAGGCGGCGCCGTGCGCGACGAGCTGCTGGGCCTGCCGGTGAAGGACCACGACCACGTGGTGGTCGGCGCCACGCCCGATGACATGGTGGCGCAGGGTTTTCGGCCGGTGGGCAAGGACTTTCCCGTGTTCCTGCATCCGCAAACCCAGGAGGAATACGCGCTGGCGCGCACCGAGCGCAAGACCGCGCCTGGCTATAAAGGCTTCGTGTTCCACACGTCCACCGAGGTGACGCTGGAAGAAGACCTGGTGCGGCGCGATCTCACCATCAACGCGATTGCGCGCGCGCCCGATGGCACGCTCACCGATCCGTTCAACGGCCAGCGCGATATCGCCGCGCGCATTTTTCGTCACGTGTCCGACGCGTTTGCCGAAGACCCCGTGCGCATCCTGCGCGTGGCGCGCTTTGCCGCGCGCTATGCGGACTTCCGCGTGGCGCCCGAAACCAATGCGCTGATGCGGCAGATGGTGGAGCAGGGCGAGGTTGATGCGCTGGTGGCCGAACGCGTGTGGCAGGAGCTATCGCGCGGGCTCATGGAACACAAGCCGTCGCGCATGTTCGAGGTGCTGCGCGACTGCGGCGCACTGGCGCGCATCCTGCCTGAACTCGACGTGCTGTGGGGCGTGCCGCAACCGGAAAAATGGCACCCGGAGATCGATACCGGCGTCCACATTTTGCAGGTGATCGACTGCGCCGCCAGGGCCAAGCTGGAACTGGCCACGCGCTTTGCCTGCCTGATGCACGACCTGGGCAAGGGCGTGACGCCGTCCGCCAACTGGCCGGCGCACCACGGCCATGAAGAACTGGGCGTGAAACTGGTGGAGCAGGTGTGCAAGCGCCTGCGCGTGCCCACCGATTGCCGCGACCTGGCAGTGATGACGGCGCGCGAACACGGCAACGTGGGCCGCGCGCTGCAACTGCGACCGAACACGATCGTCAAGCTGCTGGAGCGCTGCGACGCCTTCCGCAAGCCGGCGCGCTTTTCGCAAATGCTGCTGGCGACCGAATGCGATTCGCGCGGCCGCAGCGGACCCTCCGCCAGTTATCAAGATGCGCCATTCCCGCAAGGCGCGTACCTGGAAACCGCGATGGCTGCCGCGCGTGGCGTGAACGCGGGCGAAATTGCGCAAGCCTGCCTGGACAACCCGCAACGCATCCCTGAATTCGTGCACCGCGCGCGCGTCAAAGCCGTCAAGCTGGCGCTCAATGCCGATGATACTGACGACGACTGACCCGCACTGCCAGCCGGGGTCAGACCCCGTGCGGGGTCCGACCCCAAGCCGGCGGCACGTGCACCGTCGCGACATGGTGGCGGAGTAGGCATGGAGCCGATCGACCTGTTCCAGAACCCGCTGCGCCGCTGGAGCAAAACCCGCGACGGCAAATACCGTCCCCGCGTGCTGGTCAAGGAACTGCATCCGCGCGACCGCTGGCGCATGCTGCGCCATTTTCTCGACCTGGAAACCGCTGACCGCCTGCTGCGCTTTGGCACCGAACTGCCCGATGAGCAAGTCAGGCAGTATGTCGATGGCATCGATTTTTCGCGCGACATGGTGTTTGGCGTGTACAACCGGCTGTTCCGGCTGGTGGCCGTGGGCCACCTGGCGTTCGCCCCGCGCGATCCGGCGCGAAGCGCGGTGACCGACAAGGCGCGGGTGGCGGAATTCGGCGTCTCGGTGGGCCGCAGCGCGCGCGGCATCGGCGTCGGTTCGAAAATGTTCGAACGCGCCGCCATCCACTGCCGCAACAACGACGTCGACACGCTGTACATGCACTGCCTGTCGTCGAACAAGACCATGATGCATATCGCCAAAAAGGCGGGCATGGAAATCCACCGCGAATACGGCGAAGCCGACGCCTATCTGAAACTGCTGCCGGCCGATCCGGCCAGCGTGATGCAGGAAGCGCTCGACGAACAATTCGCCACGCTCGACTACACCTTCAAGGCCAACAAGCGCGCTGCCACGAAGTGGCTACGCAGGCTGACCGGGCGCAAATAGCGTTGTCACGGCTCGCACGGGCGTTGGTGGCGTTACAATCGCTCTCTTTATCGGCACCGTGGCACCTTCAATGACAGACCAGCTCGCTAAAAACGTACTCGATTATTGGCATTGCGTTGAGTTCTTTAATCACTACGACCTGGACGATCAAATCAAGACCGTGCGCGACGATCAGCGCCCGGAGTTTTTCATTGCCGCGTCACGTCCCGACGCCGCGCCCTGGTCGCGGTATGACGGCAGGCCGCGCGACGTCTACCTGCTGCCCTTCGACGTGCGCCAGATCTCCGCGCTGCTGCTCGAACACCATGCATCGCCCACCGAACTGGCGCGGTTGCGCGACGAGGAATATGCGCCGGAAGGTCTCACCTGCTTTGCCAGATTGCGCTGGTCGACCGATGGGGTGCCCGATTTCAATGGCATGAGCTTGTCCACGCTGCCGTGGGTGGGTGGCATGCAGCTGTCGGGTCAGTTGCAACAGCTACGCGCTGAAGTGTTCGAGGCCAGTGTGGCCGAGGTCAAGGAGCATATCGCCTCGGCCTGGTCCTGCCACGACGACGGTGCATCGATACCGGCCTTTTTGCAGGAGGTCGCCGATATATTGGTGGACTGGGCCGGCTTTCAGCCGCGCAGCGACAATGTGGCGTGGGTGGACGTGCTGCCGCCGCCACCGCCCGTCAAACCGCCCGCCGCCCAGACCGCGCTGGCCCTGGCAGCAACGGCGGACCCGGCAGAGCCGGCGCCGGATCTGCCCATCCTCAACAGCTTTTACTATCACGACCTGACCATGGCCGCGACCACGCTGGCGCAGCCCGATGCGCGCCCGCATCCGCTGGCGCGCTACCTGTCGGCCACGCCGGTAGAAAAACTCGACCTGGAAACACCGGCCGGCGAACGCGATATTCACGCCACGCTCGACCCCATGCTGACCAATGCCGGCCGCTGGCCTACCGAGCCGGTGCAGTTGCAATCGCTGATGCAGCAATACGCGCTCAACAAGATGCGCGCGCTGGCGCCGGGCGAGCTCCTGTCGGTCAACGGTCCTCCCGGTACCGGCAAGACCACGCTGATCAAGGACTTGATTGCCGACATCATCATCGAGCGCGCGGGCGTGCTGGCCACGCTGGACAAGGCGCGCGACGGGCTGGGTCCTGCGGTCACCATCGTCTTCGGCAGCGACAGCCTGACCCTGCCGTCGCTGATACCGGCGCTTTCTGGCCGCCCGCGCCGCGTATGCGCACTACCAGGCCAACCAGGTGGCGCTGCGCAGGAAGTGGCTCGACTTCCTGGACGCCTGGCACACCGCGCGGTCCGCGCTGGAACTCGATGCCGACGCGCTGCCCGATCTGGCGGCCATGACAGCGGAACTGGACGCGTGCAGCGCGCGCCTGGGGCGCCAGGTGGAGCACATCGAGCTGACGCTGTGGCCGTCGATGCTGCGCTGGCTGATGCGCTGGTTCAGCCGGCACAAGTTCCAGCAATGGATCGCGGCGCGGGCGGCCGTCCTGCACGCGGCCGGGCTGCGCGACGCCCTGGCGATCGTGCTGAAACTGCAGCAGAAAACCGGGCAACTGCAGTTATGGGATGGCGCCACGCTCGACAGTCACCGCAACCAGCATGCCGCCCTGTGGCACGGCGAACAGTTCAACCGCTTGCGCAATGAACTGTTCGCCGCCGCCATGGCGCTGCACCAGGCGTTCGTGATCGAAGCGGCGCCTGCCGAGGTTGGCATGGCGCTGGGCAAGGTCGTAGGCCGCCGCGTGACCGGCGGTTCGCCGTTGCCGGCCTGGCAGTGGCTGTTCCTGCTCACGCCCGTGGTATCGAGCACGTTCGCATCGGTGCGCAACCAGTTTCGCGGCGTGGGCGAGGGCAGCTTTGGCTGGCTGATCATCGATGAAGCGGGACAGGCCGTGCCGCAGGCCGCGGTGGGCGCCCTGCTGCGCGCGCAGCGGGCGGTGGTGGTGGGCGACCCGCTGCAGATCGAGCCGGTGGTCGGCATCCCGATCCGGCTGCTGAAAAAACTGGCGTCGCTGTGGCTGGGCGAGCACGCGGAAGCGTATGGCGTGCACTGCCAGTCGGTGCAGACGCTGGCGGACCGGGTGCACCGCTATGGCGTGCGTCACCCGCACCGGCCGCAGGAATTCATCGGCATACCGCTGGTGATGCACCGCCGCTGCGACAATCCGATGTTCGACATCGCCAACAAGATCGCCTACCGCGAACGCATGCGCCATGCCAGGGAGGGCGCGGTGGCGGCCCACCCGGTGCTGGGCATGAGCGACTGGTGGGATGTCACGGGGCGCTGCGCCGACAGCAAGTACGTGGCAGCGCAGGGGCAGCTGGTGCTGGAGCGGCTGGTGGCCCTGTACCTGGGCGAGGTGCGCGCCGGGCGCACCACCTTGCCGTCGCTGTATGTGATTACGCCGTTCCGGGAAGTGAAGACCGGCTTGATGCGGCTGCTGTGCGACGCCGGCGCGTGGACCGCGCAGCTGGCCCGGCACGGCGCTGGTGTGCCGTTGCCGGCCAACCTGGCGGCGCTGCGCGACGCCATCGGCACCGTGCACACGTTCCAGGGCAAGGAAGCGGACATCGTGTTATTCGTGCTGGGCTGCGACGCGGACCGGGGCGGCGCCATGCGCTGGGCCGCCAGCAGTCCCAATTTGCTCAACGTGGCCGTCACCCGCGCCAAACGCCATTGCTACATCGTGGGCGACAAGGCGTTGTGGGCACGCCTGCCCAACTTCGAGATTGCCGTGCAGGAGTATGCGCGGCTGCATCGAAACCGGCTTACACCAGCGGCAGCGCCGTAGTGTCCTTGATGCGCTGCAGGGCAAAGCTGGATTTCACATCGAGTACTGCCGGGTGGCGCAGCAGCGTGGCCATCATGAAGCGCGAAAAATGTTCCATGTCTTCCACGTGCACGCGCAGCAGGTAGTCCATTTCGCCGGTCATCGCGTAGCACGCCACCACCTCGGGCCACTGGCCCACCGAATCGGCAAAGTCGGCGCGCGGCGAGGGCGGCGCGTTGGGGGCGCCCAGCGCGCGGGCGTTGCTGTGGGCGCCGGCGTCGCTGTGCTTTTCCAGTCGCACATTCACATAGGCCAGCAAGCCCAGGCCGATCTTGTCGGGGTCGAGCAGCGCCACGTACTGGCGGATCACGCCCGCTTCCTCGAGCCGTTTGATGCGGCGCAGGCAGGGGGATGGGGACAGGGCTACCATTTCGGCGACGTCCTGGTTGGACAGCCGGCCATCGGCCTGCAAGATGGACAGAATTTTGCGGTCGGTTTTGTCTAGCGCAACTTTGGTCATAAATACCTCGATAAATCACAGTTAAGGCAATATTATTGCGCAAATCCGCATAGCTTGGGAATGGTTTGCAATTAAATGCCGGGGTCACGGGTCTATACTTGGCATAAATATGCAGTTAACACCAGGAGGAGACACAATGCAATTCCAGCCATGGGACAACCCGATGGGTACCGACGGATTCGAATTCGTCGAGTACGCAGCACCGGACCCGAAAGCGCTCGGCGCGCTGTTCGAGAGCATGGGCTTCACGGCCATCGCCCGCCACCGCCATAAAGACGTTACCCTGTACCGCCAGGGCGACATCAATTTCCTCATCAACGCCGAACAGGATTCGTTTGCCCAGCGCTTTGCGCGCCAGCACGGTCCGTCCGTGTGCGCGATTGCCATTCGCGTGCAGGACAGCGCGTTTGCCTACCAGCGCGCGCTGGAGCAGGGCGCCTGGGGCTTCGATAACAAAACCGGGCCGATGGAGCTGAATATTCCGGCCATCAAGGGCGTGGGCGATTCGCTGATTTACCTGGTCGACCGCTGGCGCGGCAAGAACGGCGGCCAGCGTGGTGCGATTGGCGACATCAGCATCTACGACGTCGATTTCGTCGCCATTCCCGGTGCCGAACCGAATCCCGTCGGTCATGGCCTCACGTATATCGATCACCTGACTAACAACGTCCATCGCGGCCGCATGAAGGAGTGGGCTGACTTTTACGAGAAGATGTTCAACTTCCGCGAGGTGCGCTACTTCGACATCGAAGGCAAGCATACCGGCCTGAAATCGAAGGCGATGACTTCGCCGTGCGGCAAGGTACGGATTCCGATCAACGAATCGTCCGACGACAAGTCGCAGATCGCCGAGTACCTGGACCAGTACCACGGCGAAGGCATCCAGCACATTGCGCTCGGCACCGACGATATCTACACGTCGATTGAGGCAATGAAGGCGCAGAACATCGCCTTCCAGGACACCATCGAAACGTATTACGAGCTGGTGAACCGCCGCCTGCCGGCGCACGGTGAACGCCTGGAAGACTTGCGCCGCCTGCGCATCCTGATCGATGGCCACAGCAACGACACGGAACGCGAACTGCTGCTGCAGATTTTTACCCAGAACGTGATCGGTCCGATCTTCTTCGAAATCATCCAGCGCAAGGGCGACCAGGGCTTTGGCGAAGGTAACTTCCGCGCGCTGTTCGAATCGATCGAACTCGATCAGATCAAGCGCGGCGTTTTGACCGTGTAACCCGCAGCCCGGGGTCGGACCCCCGTACGGGGTCCGACCCCAGACGTTGCAGTGCGGGTTGACGCCGGCAGCCCCCCACAGACGGGGGCGCCGGCAAGAAACACATTCCGTGCGCTCTCACGAGGAGCGCATCGTCAAGAATAGTGGAGACAAAAAAAATGAACGCACCTCAAAAGGGTTTGCTGCTCGATCCGGCCATGGTCAACGCCATCCCGGGCGCCGAATTTTCGCTCGACGACAAATGGACGCTCGAGCGTGGCCGCGCCTTCATGACCGGCACCCAGGCCCTGATCCGCCTGCCCATGCTGCAGCGCGAACGCGACCTGCAGGCGGGCCTCAACACCGCCGGCTACATCACCGGCTATCGCGGCTCCCCGGTCACCAGCGTGGACATGACGGCCATGAAGGCCAAGAAGTATCTGGACGCGCACCACGTCAAGTTCCATCCCGGGATGAACGAAGACCTGGCCGCCACCGCCGTGTGGGGCACCCAGCAAACCAACTTGTTCAAGGACGCCAAGTACGACGGCGTCTTTTCCATGTGGTACGGCAAGGGCCCGGGTGTGGACCGCTGCGGCGACGTCTTCAAGCACGCCAACAATGCCGGTTCGGCGCAACACGGCGGCGTGCTGGTGCTGGCCGGCGACGACCATGCGGCCAAGTCATCGTCCACCGCCCACCAGTCGGACCACATCCTCAATGCGTGCGGCATCCCGGTGCTGTATCCGGCGTCGGTGCAGGAGTACATCGATTACGGCCTGCATGCATGGGCCATGAGCCGCTACACGGGGCTATGGGTGTCGATGAAGTGCGTGACCGACATCATCGAGTCGGGCGCCGTGGTCGACTTCGACCCGGACCGCGTAAAAATCGAGCTGCCCACCGATTTCGAATTGCCGGCCGGTGGCCTCAACATCCGCTGGCCCGACACCGTGCTCGATATGGAAGTGCGGATGAATACCTACAAGTGGTACGCGGCCCTGGCGTACTGCCGTGCGAACAAACTCAATAAAATCATCTGGGACAGCCCCAAGCCCAAGATCGGCATCATCACCGCCGGCAAGTCGTACCTTGATACGCGCCAGGCGCTGGCCGACCTGGGCATCGACGAGCAGGCCGCCGCCGACATCGGCATCCGCCTGTATAAAATCGGCATGACCTGGCCGCTCGAAGCGGACGGCGTGCACGAATTCGCCAAAGGTCTCGACGAAATCCTGGTGGTGGAAGAAAAACGCCAGATCCTCGAATACGCGCTCAAGGAAGAGCTGTACAACCTGCCCGACGGCCAGCGGCCGCGCGTGGTGGGCAAGTTTGACGACACGGGCGAGTGGAGCAACAAGGGCAAGACCGGCCACGGCGACTGGCTGCTGCCGGCCACGTACGAACTCAATCCGGCGCAGATCGCACGCGCGATTGCCAGCCGCATCGTCCACTATTGCGACGGTCACCCGGTGGCTGATCGCGTCAAGCAGCGCATTGCGTTCCTGGAAGCGAAAGAGCTGGCGCTCACCACGCTGCCATCGAAACCGAATCCGCAAACCGACCGCACGCCGTTCTTCTGCTCCGGCTGTCCGCACAACAGCTCCACCAAGGTACCGGAAGGTTCGCGCGCGCTGGCCGGTATCGGCTGCCATTACATGGTGCTGTGGATGGACCGCGAAACGTCCACGTTTACCCACATGGGCGCCGAGGGCGTGACGTGGGTGGGGCAGGCGCCGTTCACCAACGAAAAGCACGTGTTCACCAACCTCGGTGACGGCACGTATTTCCATTCCGGTATCCTGGCGATCCGCGCCGCCGTCGCGGCCAAGGTGAACATCACCTATAAAATCCTGTTCAACGACGCAGTAGCGATGACGGGCGGCCAGTCGTTCGACGGCCCGCTCGATCCGGGCATGATTTCGCGCCAGATCGCGGCCGAAGGCGTTACCCCCATCATCGTCGTCACCGATGAACCGGACAAGTACCCGGCCGACTACAAATGGGCGGAAGGCGTCACCGTGCGCCACCGTTCGGAACTGATGGACGTGCAGCGCGAGCTGCGCGACCAGCCCGGCGTGTCGGCCATGATTTACGATCAGACCTGTGCGTCGGAAAAGCGCCGCCGCCGGAAACGCAACGAGTACCCGGATCCGGCCAAGCGCGCCGTGATCAACGAGGCCGTGTGCGAAGGCTGCGGCGACTGTTCGGTGCAGTCGAACTGCCTGTCGGTGGAACCGCTGGAGACGGAACTGGGACGCAAGCGGCAAATCAACCAGTCGTCATGCAACAAGGACTTTTCGTGCACCACCGGTTTCTGCCCGAGCTTTGTGACGGTGGAAGGCGGCGCGCTGAAAAAGCCGAAGAAGGCTGCGGGTAAGGATACTGCACCGCCAGCCGTGCTGCCAACGCCGACCCTGCCTTCGACGGCGCAGCCGTACGGCATCCTGATCACCGGCATCGGCGGCACCGGCGTGGTCACTGTTGGCCAGATCCTGGCCGTGGCTGCGCACGTGGAAGGCAAGGGCGCCATTGTGCTCGACATGAGTGGTCTCGCGCAAAAGGGCGGCCCGGTGATGTCGCACGTGCGCCTGGCCGACCGCCAGGCTGACCTGCACTCCACCCGCGTGGGTACCGGCAGCGCCGACCTGGTGATCGGCTGCGACCTGATCGTCACCGCCAGCCGCGACGCCCTGTCGCGCATGGGCGAAAACCGCACGCACGCGATGATCAACAGCACCGGCTCGTCCACCGCCGCGTTTGTGAAAAACCCGGACTGGCAATTCCCGGACGCCAGCTCGCGCGGCGAAATCGTGCGCGCCTGCGGCGAGAACATGGCCGACTTTGTCGATGCCGGCCAGATCGCCACGGCGCTGATGGGCGATTCCATCGCCACCAATATGTTCATGCTCGGCTACGCGTTCCAGAAAGGCCATGTGCCGCTCTCCGAATCGTCCATCGTGCGCGCTATTGAACTCAATGGCGTGTCGGTGGGCTTCAACCAGGCTGCCTTCACCTGGGGCCGCACGGCCGCGCACGACCTGGCCTCGGTCACGCGCCTCACCGCGCCGTCGAAGGTGATCGAGTTCAAACGCAACCAGACCCTCGACGAACTGATTACCAAGCGGGTGGCGTTGCTTACTGCGTACCAGAACTCGGCGTATGCGCAGCAGTACCTGGCGCTGGTGGACCAGGTGCGCGCGGCCGAATCCGCGCTGGGCAAGGGCACGCGCCTGGCCGAAGCGGTAGCGCGTTACTTCTACAAGCTGATGGCATACAAGGACGAATACGAGGTGGCGCGGCTGTACACCGACGGCGCGTTCCAGAAGAAAATCGCCGCCATGTTCGAAGGCGACATCACGCTCAAGTTCCACCTGGCGCCGCCCATCATGGCCAAGCATGATGCCAGCGGCCAGCTGGTGAAAAAGGAGTTCGGTCCCTGGATGATGAAGGCGTTCGGCGTGCTGGCCAAATTCAAGGGACTGCGCGGCACCGCGCTCGATATCTTCGGCTACACCGACGAACGCAAGACCGAGCGCGCCTTGATCGGCCAGTACCGCGACACGGTGCTGGCGCTGCTCCCCCGGCTGTCGGCGGACAATCTGGCGCAGGCAGTGGCAATTGCCAGCATTCCGGAAGATATCCGCGGCTATGGCCACGTGAAGGAGCGCCACCTGGCAGCAGCGCGGCAGAAGGAAGCGGGCTTGCTCGCTGCGTTCGACCAGCCGGCAGCGCCGGTCACCACGGTGGAGCTGGTGCGGCAAGCGCACGTGGCGTGATGGTTTACGCTTCCAGGATGCGGCGAAACAGCACGCGGTCGCCGGGTTCCGTGAAGCGCGAGTTATGCCATAGCAGGTTGAAGTCGCCGTAGCGCAGTGCGGCGCGCTTCAGGCGCACCATGGTGTCCAGCGCCGCATCGAGCTGGCCATCGGCGCTGGACAGCACCGCGCTTTCCATCAGCATCAGGGGCCGCTGGCGTAACCGCAGCGGCCCTTGTTGTATCCAGCTCCACATCGGAAATTCGCGCGCCGTGCCATAGCGGAAACCGGGATCGTACGGAAAGCCGCCCGACGCGTCGTAACTGAAGCCGGCCCAGTCCAGGTGATCGGCGGTTTGCCCGGCATCCCAGCGCAGGTAGTGCTGGCGGTTGCCGGTGACCTGCGTGGCGCTGGTTACCCCGGCCTGCAGGCAGGCGGCGGCCAGCCGTTGCCGCTCGCGCGCCAGCTGCGCACCATCGCGGAACGTATGAAAACTGCCGTGCAGGCCGATCTCGTGGCCGCGCGCGGCGATTTGCGCCAGCAATGCCTGCATGCGCGGTTCTTCCAGCGCGTACATGCAGTCGTAGCGGGTGCGCCCCGGCGTGGCGATAAAATAAAACGCGCCGGTCTGACCATTGGCTTCCAGCTGGTCCATATACCAGGGAAAAGTCCAGTGCGGATCGAACCGGTAGTCGCCGCGGCGGCTGCACCAGGCGTTTTTCAGCCGTCCCACCGCGCCCGCCACCGACCGCTTGCGCGCCAGCGCGCCGGCCACGCCCTGCGCCAGCAGCCACGGCGTGCGGATCCACCGCTCGTACGGTTCATCGACATCGCAGCTCACGCGCATCGCGCCCGGCCGGGTTGGGCGGGTTGGTCGGGTAAGGCCGGGCCACACGCTGCGCAGGCTGGCCCACAGTATCTCGATGTATTCATCAACCAGGGGCCGCTGCAACCAGCCCTGTTGCACGGCCAGCGCGGCAGCGGCGGGAAAGCGGTCGTACTGGTCGCGGTCGGGCTGGATGACTTCCTCGTAGCGCGACAGCATGAAAAAAATGCTGCCCACGACGTCGAGGTGCAGATGGCGGTGGCCGCGCGGCGCGGTGCCCAGGCCCGGTCGGCCCCACAGCACCGGCAGCGACGTCTGGCACAGGGGCGCGGCCAGCTGGGTGCCGGCATCGCGCCACTGGCGCGGCGGATCGATCAGCAGTGCGCCGGGCTGGCGCCAGACCGGCTGGTGGCGGCGGAAAAAATCGTTTTCCAGCGTGAGCACCTGGCCGCGCCAGCGGATCGCGAAGTGTTCGTGTGCATGCACGCCATACTGCGCGGGCAATCCCAGCACTTCGCCGAAAATCCATTGCAGCACCCAGTGCGCGGGCTGGCGGCATGACGCCGGCACGAGGATGGCGAGATCGGTATCCATACGGCCTCCGGTTCAGGTGGCGCGGGTGCGCAGCGGGCGCAGCACGCGCCTGAGCAGCCAGGCCGGCCAGCGGTGGATGCGGTCCCAGCGCAGCGCATTGCAGGTCAGGCAGTCGGGCGAGCCGCACAGGTTGAAACGGCGGTCGCGTGCCAGGATGGCGCGTTCGATGGCATAGCATTCGCTGGCGGGCGCACAGATCGCGTACGCGTTGCCGACCTTGCCGGTGGTGAGTACGCCGTGCCGTACGTATTCGGCATAAAACTTCCAGTACGAATTGGAGCAGCAGCCGGGATCGCGGCGCTGGAAAATCCGCACCCGGCCCTGGGCATCCAGATAGCGGCTGATATACCACCAGCGGCCGATGCGGCGCCGGTGCAGGCCCAGGTCCACCTCGGCCAGGTGGGTGGTGGTGAAACCGGGGTTGGTGGCCACGCAGCCGGCCACCAGCATCTTGGCGTTCAGGGCGATCAGCTTGCGCATCGGTTCGTAGGCGCCGTCGGCGGGGCCGTGGCCGGCGGTGAGCGCTTGCGCGTGGCGGCCGATGGCCACGAACGAGCATTGTGGATGCAGGCTGCGGTGCGCGCCCGGGTGGGCGAGCATGGCGTTGGGCAGGGCGCCCGCGTACGACGGCGTGGCTGGCGTGTACGGCGGCAGCTGCGCGGCCTGCCAGCGAAAACCGCCGCGCGTAAATGCCAGGCAGGCAACCGTGCCCTGGTCGCCCAGCAGGTCGAGCAGCTCGGCCAGAAAATCCCCGCCGCCGGCAGCGGGCTTGCCCACTGCGCGGTAGGCGGCGCGGGCCAGCACCACGTCGCCGGGGTTGACGCCGAGGCGCAAAAAATCGTCGCGGAAGGAGGAGCGGGTGAGCGTCATGGTGGCCTCTGGCGGTGGCAGCGCAAGCAAAAACCATAGCAGCGCCGTCGCCGCCAACCGCGATATGGGTCAAATGTGCACCGGCTCGGGGCGCGTAAATAGTTCCTCGGCTGAATTTGCACCAAAATAACGCATAAGCTAGTACGAATTCGTTATTTCACCGATGAAGTAAATTTTGGTAAAGTTCCGCCCTTTTTTGCTCACCGGACATCTCAATGACAACACGATTCGAATTGAAGCCGCTGGCGGCAGGCGCCATCGCGCTGCTGTGCAGCGTAGCCGGTCCGTCGCTCGCCCTGGCACAAGCTCAGGAGCAGCCACAGGCCGCCACTTCCACGCCGGCACCGGCACCAACGGCCGTGGTCGTGACCGGTTCGCGCATCCCGCGCGCCAGCCTGGAAGGCCCGTCGGCCGTTACCGTGATCACGGCTGCCGACCTGACCAAGCAGGGCTTCACCAATGTATTCGACGCGCTCAGCAACCAGTCGCAGAACAGCGGCTTCACCCAGGGCGCCGACTACGGCAACACCGCCACGCCATCGGCCAACGCCATCAGCCTGCGCGGCCTGGGCCCGAACCACACGCTGGTGCTGCTCAACGGCCGCCGCATGGCGGACTTCCCGCTCGCCTACGACGGCATGGTCAACTTCACCAACCTGGCCAATATTCCGTCTGGTGTGGTGGAGCGGATCGAAATCCTCAGTGGCGGCGCATCGGCCATCTATGGCTCGGACGCGATTGCCGGTGTGGTCAACATCATCCTGAAAAAGCAGTACGACGGCTATGACATCAACCTGAAGGCCGGCGGCACGTCGCGCGGCGGCGCTGCCAACCAGCGCTTGCAGTTCTCCGGCGGCCAGACCTTCGGCAAACTCAATACCCTGTTCAGCATCGAGCTGCTGGAACGCGATCCGCTGGCCAGCGCCGACCGCGATTTCATGAGCGTTAATAACGGCACCCCCACGTCGATCCTGGGCCGCCGCGATCTGACGACCGGCCGCTACGTCGACCCCGGCGACACCTGCGCCAGCCTGGGCGACCTGTTCGGCGGCAGCACGGTCAAGCACACGGGCAGCACCGGCAGCTATTGCGGCAGCCAGAAAGTGCGCCCCACCTACTGGACCACGCAGACCAAAAACAGCAGCCAGAACGTGTTCGGCGGCGCCAACTACGCGCTGTCGCCCACCACCACGTTGTTTGCGGAAGCGCTGTTCGGCAAGAACCGCAGCATCAACAACACCCGTGGCCCGATCTGGGAATCGCGCTCGCTGACCGATAAAGCGTTCTTCAACCAGAACAGCGGCAGCTACGAAAACTGGAACCGCTACATCGCACCGGAAGAAATGGGTGGCGTGGACCGCTTCAACCGCCGCTGGGACGACGAGGCCAGCTCGCTGTCGTTCGGTGCGCGCGGCGACATTCCCGGCACCAGCTGGCAGTATGAAGCCGGCTACACCGCGTCGCTGTACAAGAGCAAGAGCTACTCGCCACGAGCGCTGTCCACCATCGACAGTTTCTTCCTGGGTCCGCAGCAGGGCGTGGATGCAGATGGCGTGGCGATTTACGCGCCCGATCCGGCACGCCTGGCGCAGCGCCTCACGCCCACGGAATTCAACAGCATCTACGGCACCGCCGTGAGCAACGACAAGTCGTGGACCAACACCGTGAACCTGTCCGCCAACGGCGAAGCGTTGCAGCTGCCGGCAGGTCCCTTGCGCCTGGCCACGGTGGCCGAATTCGGCCGCCAGGGTTTCTCGAATCGTCCCGACAGCCGCCTGAACGAAGGTTACTTCAACCTGGCCGGTTCGGATGTGACGACCGGCACCCGCGAGCGCTACGCGCTGGGGCTGGAAGCGAATGTGCCGATCGTCTCGACCTTGTCGGCCACGCTGGCCGGCCGCTACGACCGTTACAGCTTTGCCGACCGCCACGACGGCAAGGCGACCTATAACGGCGGCCTCGAATGGCGTCCGGCCAAACAGCTGCTGGTGCGCGCCACGTATGGCACCAGCTTCCGCGCGCCGGACATGAACTACATCTACAAGGCACGCGGCACCGGCTATTACGAGTCCACCACCGATTACTACCGCTGCGCCCAGACCGGCCAGCCGGCCACCACGTGCAAGTACGCACCGGGCGCCGACTACGTGCAGACCGGCAGCCGCGACCTGCGCTCCGAAAAAGGCCGTTCGACGGGCCTGGGCCTGGTGTGGTCGCCCAGCGCCGACTTCGACGTCACGCTCGATTACTGGAACATCAAGATCAGCGACCTGGTGACGAATCTGAACGCGGACAAACTGCTGCGTGACGAGTCGGACTGCCGCATGGCCGGCGACCTGACGTCGCCTACCTGCGCCGATGCCACCGCACGCGTGGTGCGCAACCCGTTGACGGCGCTGAACAAGCCGGGCGAGATCAAGACCATCCTGGTGAACCCGATCAATGCCGCCACCACTAGCGTGGACGGCATCGATGTCAGCGGCCGTTACGCGCTGCGCACCGCCAGCTATGGCGCGTTCATCACCAAGGTCAATTACTCGAAGACCCTGGACAAGCACTCGCGCCAGTTTGCCGGCGATCCGCTCAACGACGACCTGACCGACCTGACCCAGTACGACTGGCGCGACAAGCTCAATGCCAGCGTGACGTGGAACCGGGGCGACTGGTCGAACACGGTGTTCCTGCAACGCTACGGCAAAATCCCGAACCAGGCCGGCGACGGCTGGCTCACACCCACCACCCTGGTCAATGCCAGCGTGGTGTACCGCCTGAACGAGCGCACCACCGTGTCGCTGGCCGTCAACAACCTGTTCAACAAGGTCAAGATGGACAGCAGCGGCGGCTGGCCGTACTACGCGATCGGTAACTACAGCCCGATCGGCCGCCAGGGCTGGGTGGAAGTGAACTACCACTTCTGACGCAGCTCTGGAGGTGATGTTATGCCGGCTTGCGCTGCGTTGCAGTGTGGGCCGCATACTCCGTCAGCCAGTAAATCAGTGCCAGGCCGGGGAAAGCCATCCCGGTCAGCAGCGCCGCATGCCAGCCATGCGCCGCAAACATCCAGCCGCCCAGCGCGGAACCCAATGCGCCGCCGGCAAAGAACAGCGCGAAGTACACGCCATTCAAACGGCTGCGCACATGGGCGCCCAGCGAGAAGATGGCGCGCTGGCCCAGCACCAGGTTGGCCGCCACGCCCATGTCCAGCACGATGGACGCCACCACCAATATACCCAGCGACACATTGCGCAGCGCCTCGGATGCAGGGGCGAACAGCGGCAGTGCGAAAGCGATCACGCCCAATGCCAATGCAGCAGCGGTGGCCATCAACGTGTGGCCCGCATCGGCCAGGCGGCCGGCAATTGGTGACGCCACGGCGCCAGCCATGCCCACCAGCGCAAAAATGGCAATCCCGGTCTGCGACAGGTGGAACTGCGGGCCGGCCAGCATCAACGGCGCCACGGTCCAGAACAGGCTGAAGGAGCCGAACAGGCCGGCGTGGTACGCAGCGCGGCGGCGCAGCACCGGGGTGGTCAGGAACAGGTGCCACAACGACGCCAGCAGCTGCGGATATGTGATGGTCGATTCCGGCACCCGCACCGGCAGCTTGGCGCGCAGGATCAGGGCGACTGCCAGCACGATCAGCGCGGCGCCGCCGAACACCACGTGCCAGTTGGTGGCATCGGCCACCAGGCTGGCGACCGGGCGCGCCAGCATGATCCCCAGCAGCAGGCCGCTGACCACTTTACCGACGGTGGCGCCGCGCGTGGCTTCCTGCGACAGGTGGGCGGCAAATGGCACGATGATCTGCGCCGCCACCGACCCCAGGCCAATGCCCAGCGCAGCGGCCAGGAACAGCCAGGCGCTGGTGCTGAACGCGGCAATTACCAGCATCGCGGACGTAAACAGCAGCCCGGTGAAGATCAGCCGGCGGTTTTCCAGCAAGTCGCCCAGCGGCACGATGAACAGCAGGCCCAGCGTGTAGCCGATCTGGGTGAGGGTAACGATCAGCCCCGCCGCTTCGGCCGACAGCCCGGTGGCAGCGCTGATCGGGCCGACCAGCGTCTGGGCGTAATACAGGTTGGCGACAATCAGGCCGGTGGCGGCAGCCAGCAGCATGACCATGCCGGGGCTGATATCTTTTTCTTTGACGTCTTGCATGCGATTCATGGTGATACTCCAGGGGAGAGAACGATGAACACAGTGTAGGCCGGTTACGGGCAAAGATAATTAGCGCATAATGGTCATATACCATTCATATTATGTGAACAATCATGGACAGACTGAAGGCCATGCAGACCTTTGTGCGCATCGTCGAGGCCAACAGCTACACCAAGGCCGCCGCCACGCTCGACCTGCCGCGCGCCGCGCTCACCGCCACCATCAACAAGCTCGAGGCGTTCCTCGGCACCCGCCTGCTGCACCGGACCACGCGGCGGCTGTCGCTCACGCCCGACGGCGCCGATTATTTCAAGAAGTGCCTGGACATATTGCAGGCAGTGGAGGACGCCGAAAGTACTTTTCGGGGGGAGCATCTGGAGCGCCCGCGCGGCAAATTGCGGGTGGATCTGCCCAGCGCGGTGGGGCGGCACCTGGTGATTCCGCATATCGCCGAGTTCAGTCGCGCATATCCCGAAATCGAACTGATTGTCAGCATGACCGAACGGGTGGTGGACCTGACCCAGGAAGGCCTCGACTGCGCGCTGCGCGTGGGCGAGTTGCAGGACCTGTCGCTGGTGGCGCGCCGCCTGGGCAGCATGGGCTTTCTGACGTGCGCGTCGCCGTGGTACCTGGCGCAGCACGGCGCGCCGCAAACGCCCGACGACTTGCCCGGCCATCGGGGCGTGCTGCATTTTTCCGGCCGCACGGGCCGCGTGTTCGACTGGGACTTCATGGTCGATGGCCGCGCCGTGATCGTGCCGATGCGCGGCGCGATTGCCGTCAACGAGCCTGATGCGTATATCAGTTGCGCCCTGCAGGGCATGGGACTGATCCAGGCCGCGCGCTACCAGGTGCGCGACCACCTGGCCAGCGGCGCGCTGGTGGAAGTGCTGGCCGCCACGCCGCCGGCGCCGATGCCGATCTCGCTGCTGTACCCGCAGGGCCGCATGGCATCGCCGCGCCTGGGCGTGTTTGCCGCCTGGCTGGCCGGGCGTTTCCGCGACGATCCCGACTTGCAGGCGTAGCGGCAGCGGTTGCAAAATAGGGTAGTTAAATTTGCACTGTTGCAGGTGAAATGGCTATAATGTTGCACATGAACATTAAATTTTATCCTGCATTCACGGCCGCGCTGGCCACCGTGGTCCTGCTGTCCGGTTGCGGCGGTGGCGGTGGCTCTTCCGGTGCCACCAACGGCGGCGCTACCGGCGCTACCGGCGGTACCGTCACCCCCGTTACCGATACCCGCTCCGACTATCTCAAGCTGGCCGGCGCGTGCCAGCAGCCGCGCAGCGGCATGTCCGCCGCCGGCGTGCGTTTCACCGACCGCCAGGGCACGCTCACCGATGAACTGAAATGGGTGCGTTCGTTCGTCGACGAATCCTACCTCTGGTACCGGGAAGTGCCGACCAATCTGCGCCAGGACAGCTACCGCAGCCCGGTCGATTATTTTGCCGACCTCAAAACGCAGGCTTACACGACCTCGGGCCGTCCCAAGGATCAATTCCACTTCACCTATGCCACCGCCGAGTGGGAAGCAATGTCGGTCAACGGCGTGGAACTGGGCTACGGCATCAACTGGTCGTCCACCGCTGACGACGTGCTCCCGCGCGTGTGGCGCGTGGCGCTGGTGGAGCCGGGTTCGCCAGCTGACAGGGCCGGCGTGCAGCGCGGCGACACCCTGCAATGGGTGGACGGCGTCTCGATTTCCGACACCACCACCTACGGCACCAACATCCTCAACACGGGCCTGTTCCCGCAGTCGGTTGGCAGCGCGCACCGGCTAATCCTGTCGCGCAACGGCGCCACCGTCGATGTACTGCTCGTTGCCGCCAGCCTGGCGCTGCAGCCGGTGGCCAACGTCAAGGTGATCGACACCCCGACCGGCAAGGTCGGCTACCTGCTGTTCAACGACCATAACGGCGTGGCGGAAACCCAGCTGATCGCCGCCATCAACACGCTCAAGGCGGCCAATGTGACCGACGTGGTGCTGGACATGCGCTACAACGGCGGCGGCTACCTCAATCTTGCCAGCGAACTGGCCTACATGATTGCCGGTCCGGCACCCACCACCGGCAAGGTGTTCGAGCGCCTGCAGTTCAACGACAAGACCCCGGTGATCGCGCCGCTGGCGTTTCTGGCCGGCGCATCGGGCTTCGCATCGCCGGCGCCCACCGCGGCTGGCACGCCGCTGCCTTACCTGGGCCTCAAGCGCGTGACCATGCTGACTACGCCCGGCACCTGCTCGGCCAGCGAGTCGGTGGTAAACGGCTTGCGCGGCGTCGATGTGGAAGTGAACCTGATCGGCGGCGAAACCTGCGGCAAGCCGTACGGCTTTACCCCCGAGGACAATTGCGGCACCACGTACTTCGCGGTGCAGTTCCAGGGCGTGAACGACAAGGGTTTCGGCGACTACGCCAACGGCTTCCAGCCGACCTGCCGCGTGAACGACGACCTGGAACGCCCGGTGGGCGACACCGGCGAAGGCATGTTGTCGGCGGCGCTCAGCTATCGCGCCAACGGCTTCTGCCCCGCCACGGCGTCGCGCTTTGCCGCCGGCACCGCCAGCGCGCTGCGCCCGGTGCGTCCGGCGATCAAGCAAATCGCCATCGTCAAATAAACGCCGAAGCGGATTATAATTTTCAGGTTGCGACGCCGTCCCGGCGTCGGCCCACCTGGAAGCCCTTCATGATCCGTTTCGCCGTATCGCTCGCTCTTCCCACCCTGCTTGCCACGCTGGCCGCCAGTGCCGGCGCCGCTCCCGTGGCAGCTGCTTCCTCCAACCTGGTCACCGTCTCCGAACGCTCGGGCTTCCAGAGCACCGGCCGCTATGCCGAGGTGGTGGACCTGTGCACGCGCTTCCAGAAGGCGTACCCGAAACAGGTGCGCTGCTTCGAATTCGGCCGCACCCCGGAAAACCGCCCCATGCTGGCGCTGGCCGTCACCCGTACCGGCGCGCTCACCGCCGCGCAGGCCAAAAAGCAGGGCGTGCCAGTGCTGCTGATCCAGGGCGGCATCCACGCCGGTGAGATCGACGGCAAGGACGCCGGCTTTTTAGCCATCCGCGAGGCGCTGGAAAACCGCGCTGCACCGGGTGCGCTGGATAAGCAGGTGCTGTTGTTCGTGCCGGTGTTTAATGTCGACGGCCACGAGCGCTTCGGCCGTTACAACCGCCCCAACCAGCGCGGCCCGGTCGAAATGGGCTGGCGCACCACGGCGCAGAACTACAACCTCAATCGTGACTACGTCAAGGCCGACACCACCGAAATGCAGGCCATGCTGGCGCTGGTGAACGCCTGGGACCCGCTGGCCTATGTGGACCTGCACGTGACCGACGGTGCCAAGTTTCAGCCCGATATCTCGATCCAGGTGGAGCCGGTGCACGGCGGCGACGCGCCGCTGCGCCAGGCCGGCAGCGCGCTGCAACAAGGCATTCTGACCGATCTGAAGGCACAGGGTTCCGATCCCAAGCCGTATTACATGTCGTTTGCCAAGGAGGACGATCCCATGTCCGGCTTTGTCGATGGCATGCCCACGCCGCGCTTCTCGCACGGTTACTTCGTGATGCGCAACCGCTTTGGCGTGCTGGTGGAAACCCACTCGTGGAAGGATTACCCCACCCGCGTGCGCATCACCCGCAATACCATCGTCTCGCTGCTGTCGCAGGTGGCGCAGCATGGCAAGGAGTGGGCGCAGATCGCCCGAGACGCCGATGCCCGCGCCACGGCCATGGGCGGCAGCGACTTTACCCTCACGTACCGCACCACGTTCAACGCCAAGACCATCGATTTCCCCGGCTACGCCTATACGCGCGGCCACTCGGACATCTCGGGCGCCCTGATGACGCACTACGACGAAAGCAAGCCGCAAATCTGGACCGTGCCGCTGCGCGACGAGATCGTCCCGGAACTCAAGGTGGCGGCGCCGCAGGGCGGCTACCTGGTGCCGGCAGCCGAAGCGGCGCGTGTGGCGGCCAAGCTGAAACAGCACGGCATCACGTACAAGGTGCTGGGCGCCGACGAGATGTCGGCCGAAGTGGAAACCTTCCGCGCCACCAAGTCCACGTTTGGTGCCAAGTCGTTCGAGGGACACCAGACACTGGCGGTGGAAGGGGAGTGGGCACGCGAGCGGCGCAGCCTGGCCAAGGGCGCGCTGTTCGTGCCGATCGCCCAGCCGAAAGCGCGGCTGGTAATGACCATGCTGGAACCGCGCGGCCCCGATTCGCTGCTGGCGTGGGGCGAATTCAATAACTGGTTCGAGCGCAAGGAGTACATGGAGGACTACGTGGCGGAAGAAGAAGCCCGCGCCCAGCTCGACGACAGCCCGGCGCTGCGCGACGAGTTCCGCAAAAAACTCGACAGCGACGCGGACTTCAACAAGAACCCGCAGGCACGCCTGGAATTCTTCGCGCGCCGCCACTCGTCGTGGGATGAGCGGTACAACCTGTATCCGGTGATGCGGACGGCGGTGAAGTACTGACCGGTTTTTGCCGCTAACGTTAGCTCCGTCATTCCCGCGCAGGCGGGAATGACGTCTCGACGGCCAGCGGATTTTCAGTCTTCGCGTTGCAATGAGATGATGCCCAGCCCCGTCGTCGGCGTCGAACATGGTTCTTCGTCGAACGCGATGTCGCCCAGCGGGTTGGCCTGGCCGTCCGCTTTCAACTCCGTAAAGCCGAACAGATCGCGGTCCATCAGGTGCGATGGCACCACCGTGGACAGCGCCGAGAAAATGTTCTCCACGCGGCCCGGGAATTTCTTTTCCCAGTCGCGCATCAAACCCTTGATCTGCTTGCGCTGCAGGTTTTCCTGCGAGCCGCACAGGTCGCACGGGATGATCGGGAAGCCCTTCACTTCCGCATAGCGCTCGGTGTCTTCTTCCTTCACGTAGGCCAGCGGGCGGATCACCATATGCTTGCCGTCGTCCGACATCAGCTTGGCCGGCATGCCTTTCAGTTTCCCGCCGAAGAACATATTCAGGAAGAAGGTCTCGAGAATGTCGTCGCGGTGGTGGCCCAGCGCGATCTTGGTGGCGCCCAGTTCATCGGCCACGCGGTACAGGATGCCACGGCGCAGGCGCGAGCACAGCGAGCACGTGGTTTTACCTTCCGGGATCAGGCGCTTGACGATGCTGTACGTGTCCTGGTTTTCGATGTGGTACGGGATCCCCAGTTTTTCCAGGTAGGCCGGCAGGATGTGGTCGGGGAAGTTGGGCTGTTTCTGGTCGAGGTTGACGGCGACGATCTCGAAATTGATCGGCGCGCGCTCGCGCAGGGTCATCAGGATATCGAGCAGCGCGTAGCTGTCCTTGCCGCCCGACAGGCACACCATCACCTTGTCGCCTTCTTCGATCATGTTGAAGTCGCCAATGGCCTGGCCTACCAGCCGGCACAGGCGCTTGTGCAGCTTGTTGTTTTCGTGGGCGATCTTCTCGGCTGATTTGCCGCTGACTTCTTTGGGTTCCATTACTGCGTTCATACGTTGTCCTTGATCTTGAATACTTCCACGCCCACGCCTTCGCAGTCCGGGTAGACGTCGGGCTTCATGGTGGAGACATTGGCCGCGCGCACGCGCGGATGTTCGAGCATGGCGCGCACGATGTCGTCGCACAGGCTCTCTTGCAATTGCACGTGACCGCGTGCCATCAGCTTGGCGATGGTGTCGCGGATGAAATCGTAGTCCACCACTTCTTCCAGCTGGTCGTTCACCGGCGTGGACAGGGCCAGCGGAATGTACAGGTCAACGTTGATCAGCAGGCGCTGCTCGCCTTTTTTCTCGAACTCGTACACGCCGATGTTGATCATCACTTCGTAATTGCGCAGGTACAGGCGGCGACAGTCGGTCAGACTGGGGTGCATCAGGGACGACAGCATGGGAATACCTTTTAATGGATGTATGTACTAAATTATTTGGTCAAAAACATCACGTCGCGCGGTAGCGGCACCAGATGCTGGCCGCCGTCCACCAGCAGCGTGGTGCCGGTGAGCGCGCGCGCCGTGGCGGCATACACCACGCTGTGGGCGATGTCTTCGGGGGTGCTGGAACGACCCAGCGGCGTTTGCTGGTGGGCGCTGGCGAAACCTTCCTCGCCCTGGTCGCCCGACACCATGGTGATGCCGGGCGCCACGCCCACCACCCGCACCGTGGGCGCCAGTTGCTGCGCCAGCATGGTGGTGGCCGTGTGCAGCGCCGCCTTCGATAGCGTGTACGACAAAAAGTCGGGGTTGAGATTGTACAGTTTCTGGTCCAGCAGGTTGATGACTACGGCCTGGCCGGCCGGCGCACCGGCTGGCGTGTCGGCGTGCAATGCCTGCGCCAGCAGGATCGGTGCGGCGACATTGGCGTGCATGTGGGCGTCGAGCCGCGCCACCGTAAAATCAAACGCGTTGTCGTAATCGAACAGCGAGGCGTTGTTGACCACGCAGCGCACCGGCCCCAGCGCGGCAATTGCCTGCGGCAGCAGCGCGCGCACGGCCGCTTCGTCGGCCAGGTCGCAGTGCACGGTGGCGGCGCGCCGGCCCATGGCCGTGATGGCAGCAGCCACTTCCTGCGCCTCGGCGGCCGAGTCGCGGTAGTGCACCACCACGTCCCAGCCCGCACGCGCCAGTCCGAGCGCGATGGCGCGGCCCAGGCGGCGTGCGGCGCCGGTCACGAGGGCTACCGGAGCGGCAGCGGCAGAAAAGTCGGTGGTTGTCATGTTGGTCTGATCGGTTAAAAAGAGGCAGCGCAGAACCTGCACAGGCAGATTCGCTACAATATCGGGATGTCCCTACCCGAACCTTCTAGCGACGCGCTGGCCGCGTCCCACGCCCTGCAGCACCTGATCGCCGCCGAGATTGAACGCAAAGCAGGCGCCATTTCCTTTGCCCGCTATATGGAGCTGGCCCTGTATGCGCCCGGTCTGGGCTACTACAGCGGCGGCTCCGCCAAGCTGGGAAAAGATGGCGATTTTACAACCGCCCCCGAGCTCACGCCGCTGTTCGGCGCCACCCTGGCGCGGGTTGCAGCCGCTATTATCGCCCAAAGTGCGCCGCAGATCCTTGAATTCGGCGCCGGCACCGGCAAGCTGGCGTTTGACATCCTGACCGAACTGACCGCCGCCGGCGTCCACGTCGAGCGGTATGCCATCGTCGAACTGTCGGGCGAATTGCGCGCGCGCCAGCAGCACACCCTGGCCGCGTTCCCGCAGGTGGAATGGCTCGACGCCATGCCCGACGCATTTGACGGCGTGGTGTTCGGTAACGAGGTGCTCGATGCGATGCCGGTGCACCTGGTCACCAAGCACCCCGACGGCTGGCGCGAACTGCAGGTCACCATCAACGACGGCCGCTTCGATTACCTGGAAGCGCCGCTGGACGCCGAATTGCAAGCCCAGGTCGCGCGCCAGATTTTCAATCATGATGAGCTGCCGGTGGGGTACGTGACCGAAGTGCACGGCGTGGCCTGCGGCTTCATGACCAGCCTGGCCCGCATGCTGCTGGCCGGCCGCGCCAATGCCGCCTTCCTGTTCGACTATGGTTTCCCGGCCCACGAGTTTTACCTCGACCTGCGTGCTACCGGCACCCTGATGTGCCACTACCGCCACCACGCGCACGCCGAGCCGTTTTATTACCCGGGCCTGCAGGACATCACGGCCCACGTGGACTTCACCGCCATGGCGCTGGCGGCGCAGGATGCCGGCATCGACATCCTCGGCTACCTGAACCAGGCCGGCTTCCTGCTGGGCGCCGGCATCGGCGACCTGCTGCTGCGCACCAGCCCGGACGATGCCGTCGCCTACATTCCGCAATCAAAGGCCGTGCACAAGCTGGTGTCGCCGGCCGAGATGGGCGAATTGTTCAAGGTGCTGGTCATCGGCAAGAACGTCGCCTTGCCCGATGCCGTGACCGCCCAGGATCGCAGCCACCGTTTATGAACCCTCATGGTGGCTGTGGTTGAAACGGCACGATAGTGAATAAAGCAAGAAAACCGGGGTTTCCCTTGCTTTATTGCTGCTGCGAGAGACGCAAGATCGGCTATCATGAATGATTCAGCGTCGATTTTTGCGAAATCCCCGACGTCAACCTTCTTCCGCCGCCTCGGCCAGCAACTGCAAAGATGGGCAAGATACATACTCACTATGACAACCTGAAAGTGTCGCGGATGGCGCCGCAGGAGGTCATACGCGCGGCCTACAAGGCGCTGAGCCAGAAGTATCATCCGGACAAAAACCCGGGCGATGAAAAAGCCGCGCGCATCATGGCCATCGTCAACAGCGCCTACGGCATCCTGTCCGACCCATTGCGCCGCAAGGAACATGACGAGTGGATCGCCGCCGAGGAATGGGAAGTCGACTGGGTGGAAAGCACGCGCCACGAAGACGGCCGCGGCGACAAGGGCCGGCCCGACAGCGAACATTGGGCGGCCGATCCCGCCGATATGCCGGTGCCCCGGCGCAAGTGGGTGGCGCGCTCGCGGTGGGGCGGCGCGCTGCTGGCGTGCTTGGCGGTGGGCTGGGTGGCCGGCGCCGTCATGACCGAACCGAACTGGCTGGAAAAAGCGTGGGGTGGCAAGGGCGGTCCTGGCCTCGCCAATGCGCGCGCCGCCACCGTGCCGCGTGCCGCAGAACCGCCAGCAGATCCGGCGTCCGAGTCGCGCGATACCTGGGCTGTCAGCGACCGCGGCAACCAGGCCGACCATCCGCCGCGCGTGCGGGTAGTGGCCATGTCGCAAGTGATGTTGCCGAGTAGCTCTAGCGACTGCGACCACAACGACAGCAGCAGCCAGTCGCAAACCTTGCTGGCGCCCAATGGCGAACCGTGGCCGCGCCATTCCGGCTACATCGAAGGTTTTTCCGTGGGCAATCGTGGCGATGACATGCAGCTGATGCTCGATAACGCCAACAACGCCTCGGCCGTGTTCATCAAGGTGTACGACGTCGACCGCCGCGCCAATGTGCGCTACGCCTACGTGCAGGCGCACGACAAGCTGATGGTCGACCAGCTGGCCAATGGCAAGTATGAAATCCGCTACCAAAACCTCGACAGCGGCGCGTCCTGCGCCGCCCCGGCTGCGCCCGCTGCCTCTCCCCCTTCCGCGCCGCTCAGCCGCACCGCGGCCGCCGATCTGGAAATCTCCACCTTGCCGCTGAGCCAGTAACCGCACCGCCCGGCCGCGTTGTTGTTGGTCCGTCGCCGCTGTTCGCATCGACTTCCATTGGGCTTGTCACAGGGGGGGATTCTGATTATGCTAGGAAATACCAGAGCAGGGGTACCCACCAGGAGATTTTCCGCATGACCGATACCAACGCCTCAGACGACGACTGGCTGATCGAGGAAGACGAGGAGCTTCCCGCGCCGGTCCTGGGCGGCCCGGAGCAGCGCCACTGGCGCGTGCTGATCGTCGATGACGATGTCGATGTCCATGCGGTGACGCGGCTGGCGCTGCGCAATGTCAGCTTCAAGGGACGCGAGCTGGAACTGTTTTCGGCCTACAGCGGGCGCGAAGCATTCGGCATCCTGCGCGACACGCCCGACATCGCGCTGGTGCTGCTCGACGTGGTGATGGAAACCGACGATGCGGGGCTGATCCTGGCGCGCCGCATCCGCGAGGAACTGCACAACCAGATGGTGCGCGTGGTGCTGCGCACCGGCCAGCCGGGCCAGGCGCCCGAGCAGCGCGTGATCATCGAATACGACATCAACGACTACAAGGCCAAGACCGAGCTCACCACGCAAAAATTGTTTACCACGGTGATCTCGTCGCTGCGCGCGTACGAAAGCCTGAACATGCTCGAACGCAGCCGCGCCGGGCTGGGCAAGATCCTGTCGGGCGCCACCAATCTGTACCAGATCCACTCGCTGCGCGAATTCGCCTCGGGGGTGCTGAACCAGGTGAGCGCGATTCTCGACGTGGGCGCCGACGGCGTGCTGTGCCTGATGCAGGGCGATACCGGCGCCACCAGCGTGGTGGCCGCCACCGGCAGCTACGCGGCGCTGGGCGACACCGAGAAAATGCCGGCCGACCACCCGTTGTCGGCCACCATTGCCAAGGCGTTCGCGGAAAAGAAAAGCCAGTTCGAGCATCCGGCCAACGTGCTGTTCATCCATACCCAGGAGAATCGCAACGTGGCCATTTCCGTCACCCCGCCATGGCCGCTGGCGCAGATCCAGCGCGATTTGCTGGAAGTGTTTTGCCAGCGCATCGCGGCGGCCTTCGACAACCTGTACATGTTCGGCCAGCTGCGCCGCGCCCAGGAAGCCACCGTGGTGGCGCTGGCCGACCTGGCCGAGTTCCGCGACAAGACCACGGGCGGCCATGTGCGGCGCGTGCAGCTGCTGTCGTCGGCGCTGGCGCAGCGGGTGGCGGACAAGGGCGTGTATGCCGACGAAATCACGCCGCAGCTGCTGGAAATGATTGGCCTGGCCAGCATCCTGCACGACGTGGGCAAGGTGGCCACGCCCGACCACATCCTGCTCAAGCCGGGCCCGCACACACCCGAGGAGCGCGAACAGATGCGCGAACACGCGGCGGTGGGCAAGGCCATTCTGGAGCGCGCGGCCAATATGGTCGATGGCGTCAGCTACCTCACGTACGGCGCCGAAATCGCCGGCGGTCATCACGAACATTTCGACGGCAATGGCTATCCGCAGGGACTGAAGGGGCGCGACATTCCGTTTGCGGCGCGCGTGGTGGCGGTGGTGGACGTGTTCGACTCGCTGCTGCACGAGCGGCCGTACAAGGATCCATGGCCGCATACCGAGGTGATGGCATACATCGGCGAACGCGCCGGTACGCAGTTCGATCCCGAAGTGGTGGCGGCGCTGTTCGACCTGGTCGAGCGCGATCCCACGATTGGGCAGACGCCGGGGTAGGGGCAGCGCCAATTTCTCAGATCCGCACCAACGCTTCGAACTGCCCCAACGGCATCGGCTTGGCAAACAAATACCCCTGCGCCTCCTCGCAGTTTTTCGAGCGCAGGAAGTCCCGCTGCGCCTCCGTCTCCACCCCTTCCGCCACCACCGCCAGCCCCAGCGAATGGGCCAGCGCAATGGTGGCCGCCACGATCACCGCATCGTCGGGATCGGTCTCGATATCCTTCACAAACCCGCGATCGATCTTGATGCGGTCGATCTCGAACAATTTCAGGTAGCTCAGCGATGAATAGCCGGTACCGAAATCGTCGATCGCCACCTTGATGCCGCGCGAGCGCAGTTGTTCGAGCAATGCGCGGCTGCTTTCCGGGTCCTGCATGGCTGCCGATTCGGTGATCTCCAGTTCCAGCAGCGCCGGATCGATGCCCTGGCTGCCCAGCAGGCGGTCGAGCAGCGGCAGCAGGCCGGGACCGTGGCACTGGCGCGCCGACAGGTTGACGGCGAGGCGCAGGTGCGCCAGGTCGCCGCCGCGCCACGCCGCCAGCATCGCGGTGGCATTGTGCAGCACCCATTCGCCCAGCGGCAGGATCAGGCCCGATTCCTCGGCAATCGGGATGAAGCGGTCGGGCGCCACCATGCCCAGCTCCGGGTGGTGCCAGCGCAGCAGCGCCTCGGCGCCGATGATGCGCTGGGTGGCCAGGTCCACCTGCGGCTGCAGGTACAGTTCGAACTCGTTCTGTTCCAATGCCTGCCACAGGCGGCCTTCGAGCAGCAGCCGCTCGTGGGTGGCGGCGTTCATCGCCGCCGAGAAGAACTGGAAGTTGCCACGGCCCTGGTTCTTGGCGGCGTACATGGCGGTGTCGGCGTGGCGCATCAGGGTGCCGGCGTCGTCGCCGTCGGACGGGAACATGGCCACGCCCACGCTGGTGCCGCTGTGGATGGTCTTGCCCTGCAACTGGTACGGCGCGCTCAGGGATTCCACCAGCCGCACGGCGACGTTGGAGGCGTCGTCGGGCGTGACCGCACCCGAGGTGACAACAATGAATTCATCGCCGCCCAGGCGGGCGATGATATCCACTTCAGCCATCAACTCGCGCAAGCGGTTGGCCACGGCCAGCAGCAGCTGGTCGCCGATTTCGTGGCCGTGGGTGTCGTTGATTTTCTTGAAGTGGTCGAGGTCGAGGAACAGCACGGCGGCCGTGCCATGCGCGCGCCGCGTCTGCGCCAGCAGCTGGTCGAGCCGCAGGTTGAGCGAGAGCCGGTTGTCGAGGCCTGTAAGGGCGTCGTTGTGGGCCAGGCGGTGGATCCGCTCCTGGGCCTGGTGCTGGGCCGTCAGATCGTGCAGGATGGCCACGAACAGGTGTTCGTCGGGCAGCTCCACCTCGCTCACCGATATCGCCAGCGGAAATTCGCTGCCGTCGCTGCGCCAGCCGCGCAGTTCGTACTCGTGGGTGACGCCGCAGGCGATCATGCGCAGCAGGCCGGCCGCATCGAGCCCTTCGGCCTCGCCGGCGCCCACCGGGATCAGGCGGTCGAGCCGTAGCCGCAGCATCTGTTCCGGGGTATAGCCGAACAGGCGCCCGGCGGCGGCATTGGCCGACTTGAGCCAGCCGTCGCCGTCCACCGTGAGGATGGCGTCGGCCGCCTTGTTCAAGATCGCCTGCAGGCGCGCCTCGCGCTCGCGCAGGCGCGAGGTGCTGTCGGTGACCTGGGCCTGGATGCGCGCGCGTTCGCCGCTGATCAGCATCATCAGCGCGCCCAGCAGGCCGGTGAGCAGCAGGCCGCCGGTCAGCACGGTCCAGCTTTGCCAGCCGCGCTGCAGCACCAGGTAGGCCGGCGTGGGCGTGAGCGTCAGTTCATAAACGCGGCCGCCGAAGTGCAGCTGCCGCTGGAAATCGCTGGCGGTGGCCGGCCGTTGAAGGGTGTCGCGCAGCACCCGGCTCGAGGTCGCGCCGTCCAGGTCGACGAAGCGTATCAGGAAGTGTTCGAACTCGGAGCGCTTGAGCGCCTGTTCCAGCAGCGTGTCGAACTGCATGGCGATCATCAGCACGCCCACAGCCACGTGCTCGCCGGAGTTCGGGTACACGGTTTGCGCCAGCACCATGCCCGGGCCGGGCAGGTTGCGCACGAACTGCATCGGCGCGCCGGCCGTGGGCTGGCCGGTTTGCATGGCGCGCTCCACGGTGACGCGGCGCAGGTCTTCGGACAGGAAGTCGAGGCCCAGGTACGCGCGCGCCTCGGCCGGCTCGATGTAGGTGGCGACAAAGTACCGGTCGCGCCGGGCGGCCGTGCGCGGCACGCTGGCCAGGCTCGGTTCGCGGATCTCGAAGCCGGGATCGACGTGCTGACGCGCCCAGGTCTCGAAGTCGGCGCGCTCGGCCCCTGCCACCGGCACCAGCCACGCCATCGACAGCAGCTCGGGACGCTGGTCGAGGTAGCCGTGCGCCAGGTTGCTGAAGTCTTCCGCGCGCAAGGTGCGGCGCGGATCGTCGAGCGCCTTGGCCATGGCGTAGATGAAGCGTTCGTGTTCACTGAACTGTGACTGCAGCAGGTCGCCCGTCTGCTGCGCCTTGAGGCGGAACGCCTGCAACTGCTGGTTGCTCTCCCAGCGGTCGGCCTGCACATAGATGCCGATGAAGGCGGCCGCCGACAGCAACAATGGCAGGCCGACCAGCACCCGGCGCCGCGACCACAGCGCGCGCGGCCGGCCGATCACGATCCACGTCAGCGGCGCCGCCAGCAGGATGCCGATGGTGTCGCCCATCCACCAGGCCAGCCAGTCGCCGACGATGGTATCGCCATGCAGCACGCCCGCCAGCACGTGGCCCGCCAGCGCCACGGTGCTGCTGATGAAGGTGATGCCGGCGGCCAGCGCGATGAAGCGGGCGACATCGCGCCCGGAACCGATGGCCGGATCGATATACCGGCGGAACATGGTGCTGCCGGCCCAGGCCTGCAGGGTGGCGCCGGCGGCGGTAGCCACGCTGCACGACAGCAGCGCTGGCGTGATGTCGATCTGGTTCACCAGCAGCACCAGGAAATTGACGGCCAGCGCACCGAGCGCCACGGCCGGCAACAGCGCCGCGCCACCGACGGCGCAGGCAGCGAGCGCAATGCCGGCGGGCAGGAAGATGGGGGAGGCATAGGCCGGCGGCAGCGCCAACAGCAGGCCCAGGCGGCCGGCAATCAGGTAGGCGGCCAGCAAGGCCAGGTTGGCGCCGACGGCGCGCCAGCTAAGGCGGAAATTGTCCAACGGATGATCCAACTGAGGTTCCTGTAAAGGGGCGAGCGGCGCGCGGTAATCGAAAGATTGTATAGGGTTGTTCGTAGGAAATCATGGCCAGACCAACCTTTTGCAATTCATCTTAAAAACAACACTTGCACATTTGCAGTTCGTGCAGTTACAATCTCGCCCCGAAGCAGACAGTTAATCACGACGACACGAAATAATGTCAGACAGGGTTGACAGGTCAAGGAAGTTGCTTCATACTCTGCGGTTCCTCGCGGAGGGGTGGCCGAGTGGTTAAAGGCGACGGACTGTAAATCCGTTCTCTATGAGTACGCTGGTTCGAATCCAGCCCCCTCCACCAAGTTGTTGCGGTGATATTGGCAGTAAAGTGAAATGAACGATACCTCGCGGGTGTAGCTCAATGGTAGAGCAGAAGCCTTCCAAGCTTACGACGAGGGTTCGATTCCCTTCACCCGCTCCAGTGTTGTTGCAGCGCCGATGCGCAAGCAGGGCATCACGGTAGTACACAATAAAAGCATCATCTTCAGCCCTTTTAGCTCAGTGGTAGAGCACTCCCTTGGTAAGGGAGAGGCCACGTGTTCAATCCACGTAAAGGGCACCAGAATTCGCAGTATGCAGTATCGGCTGCCATGCGCAGCCTTCAGTGTTTTCAAAAGTATACAAGTATTTAAGTCGGCAGTCGGGCGTAGGCCCGGGCAATCACCCCACATCGTTAGGAGTCTAAAATGGCAAAAGAGAAATTCGAGCGGACCAAGCCGCACGTCAACGTCGGCACCATTGGTCACGTTGACCACGGCAAGACCACCCTGACCGCTGCAATCGCAACCGTTTTGTCGAAAAAATTCGGCGGCGAAGCTAAAGCCTACGACCAGATCGACGCAGCACCAGAAGAAAAAGCGCGCGGCATCACCATCAACACCGCACACGTCGAGTACGAAACCGCTGGCCGTCACTACGCTCACGTTGACTGCCCAGGCCACGCCGACTACATCAAGAACATGATTACCGGTGCAGCGCAGATGGACGGCGCGATCCTGGTTTGCTCCGCAGCTGACGGCCCAATGCCACAGACCCGCGAGCACATCCTGCTGGCCCGTCAAGTTGGCGTTCCATACATCATCGTGTTCCTGAACAAGTGCGACCTGGTTGACGACGCAGAGCTGCTGGAACTGGTCGAAATGGAAGTGCGTGAATTGCTGTCGAAATACGAGTTCCCAGGCGACGACGTACCAATCATCAAAGGTTCGGCACGTATGGCGCTGGAAGGCAAAGAAGGCGAGATGGGCGTTGACGCCATCATGCGTCTGGCCGATGCACTGGACAGCTACATCCCTACGCCAGAGCGCGCAGTGGACGGCGCCTTCCTGATGCCAGTGGAAGACGTGTTCTCGATCTCGGGTCGCGGTACCGTGGTAACCGGTCGTATCGAGCGCGGCGTGATCAAGGTCGGCGAAGAGATCGAAATCGTCGGCATTATCGACACCGTCAAGACGACTTGCACCGGCGTGGAAATGTTCCGCAAACTGCTGGACCAAGGTCAAGCAGGCGACAACGTTGGTCTGCTGCTGCGCGGCACCAAGCGTGAAGACGTGCAACGTGGTCAGGTTCTGGCCAAGCCAGCATCGATCAAGCCGCACAACCACTTCACCGGCGAGATCTACGTTCTGTCGA
>Ga0308164_10000335_pt1 | contig 93530 bp, 83 predicted proteins | sample PhyTR2_FD_201031 | JGI IMG/M metagenome (GOLD analysis project Ga0308164, IMG submission 201031) | Phyllosphere microbial communities from UC Gill Tract Community Farm, Albany, California, United States - DLSLT.R2 | ecosystem: Host-associated > Plants > Phyllosphere > Unclassified | place: USA... | reverse complement strand
GTAACCTGGCTTTACGTTTACAATATCATCTTTCTCTCCAAGAGATTTGATGTCCTGTTTTAATATAATTTCCATGTCTCAGCTTCTATTTTAATTGGTCAGCAACGAAAGGTAACAAACCAATGTGGCGAGAACGTTTTACCGCTTGAGCCACTTTACGTTGAAATTTCAATGAAGTACCGGTTAAACGGCGTGGTAAAATTTTACCTTGATCATTGATGAATTTTAACAAAAAGTTTGCGTCTTTATAATCGATATATTTAATACCGTTCTTTTTGAAACGGCAATATTTTTTTCTGTTATCGTCCACTTTTGGAGCGGTAACATATTGTATCTGATCTTTAGCCATTATGCTGCAGCCTCCTCTTTCTTAGGTTTTTTGTTAAAAGCACCACTGCGTTTCTTCTCATTATAAGCAACCGCGTGACGGTCTAATCTAATGGTAAGGAAACGAAGAACACGCTCATCGCGTTTTAGTTCTAATTCCAATTTGTTAATTAATTCACCTGAAGATTTGTACTCTGTAAGGTGGAAAAATCCGCTTGCTTTTTTTTCAATCGGATACGCTAATTTTCTCAAACCCCAATTGTCCTCTTGAACAATTTCGGCACCGCTGTCAGTAATGATTTTGCTGAATTTCGCTAAAGCTTCTTTCGCAACTTCTTCTGACAACAACGGGGTTAGAACGATAACAGTTTCGTACTGATTCATTGTTATGATTATTTTATGTTAGTTGCCGTATTACTACGGGGTTGCAAACTTAACAATAAATTTCTATAAATCAAACCGTTCATAGCAAAAATTACTGGCGTTTTTACTTCATACGCTTTTGACCCATAGCATATTGTATCCCTCCCAGCAGATGCTTTAAAAAGAGCGGATCTGAATAAGAGGCATCAACATGGCCCAAGCCGGTATAAAAGGCGCGGCCGCCGTCAAAATCATGGTACCAGGCTATTGGATGACTGGCACCATTGCTGCCTCCCTTATAAGTGCTTTCATCAAGATTGATCAGTACATGCAGATCTGGCTGTATCTCTTTAAAATTGTACCATTCATCTTTGCGGCTCCAGCTTTCAGGAAGATGACTGGTGGCAATACTGTTTCTGTCGGTAATCTGCAGCGTAGCCATTTGCTGCTCCGGATGTTTTAGAAAATAGGCCCCAACCAGTTTGCCATACCATGGCCAGCCATACTCGGTATCTGTAGCAGCATGTATGCCCACAAATCCGCCGCCCCCCTGTATATATTGCGTAAAGGCCTGCTGCTGTTCATCATTCAGAACATCACCTGTGGTATTTAAAAAAACTACAGCTGCGTATTGTTTAAGGTTAGCCGAAGTAAATACCGCTGCATTGGTAGTGGTATCTGCTGTAAACTGGTTCTGACTGCCCAGCTTTTGTATAGCCGGTAATCCAACGCTAATAGATTCATGATGAAAGCCTGCTGTTTTAGCAAAAACCAGTATTTTATATTTTTGCCCAAAGGCAGTAGCGCTGATAATGATCAGGACAAACAGCATACAGGTATACAGTAATGGAACTCTTAATTTCATATGATTTATATTTAGCAACAAGATACAGTAAATATAGCCTAATAAAAAGTGTTACTTCTTCCCAAACAGATAGGCAATGCCAATATGCGATCTTTGTACAGCAATGGTGTAATCAATGTAATTTGAAATTGTAGCAGGGGGACTATAACTTACAGTCAGCTGAACTTTTTTATGCAATACTATACCGGCAGACAGGGTTATGGATAAATAAAACGACTCCAGTTTGGTTTCATTTTCCAATACCTCAGTTTCGTCTCTAAAAGAGTTATACCGCTTAAACAGGTTATTACGATATGCTGAAATATTCAGTGCCAAACCGGCACCAATAAAGGCTTTAAAGTTGTCTGCATTATAAAAATTATAAATCACCTGCGGGGTAAATGCCAAAATCACCTGATCAAACTGCTGGGTAACGGCAGCCATTGCCTGATTTCCACTTACAGCATTAATTTCACTTTTGCTCATCATCAGAGACAGATCTGCACGATAAAGTAACCTTCCTATTACAGGGTTAGCAAAAAAGTCTATGCCCGCAGAAACTGAAGGCAGGTACGAAGTTTTAGTAACGGCAGTGCTGTTAGCCAGAATATTGTTTCCCTTATACTTTGCCTGTGAAGAAGATAAACCAATACCGGCATAAAACCTCAGCGGGTTATATTGAGATTTGATAATCTCCTGATGATTAATCCGGGCTGCAATACCGATAAGTTCTGACTGATTGTATTTGAGCTTGCCTGAAACTTTAGTGGTTTCGCCCTCATTGTATTTTTGGAGATAAGACCGGAGCTGCCTGATGTAAGCATCGCCAGTGGCCAAAACCCCATCTTCCCTGATATACATCTGGCGTATCAGTTCAAGGGGTACACCTGCATCATGTTCTTTAACATAGTATCTCATCTTCACCTGGTCTTTATAAGCATACAGGGTAATATTTTTACCAGATTGCAGCACCTTTAAAAATACGGTATCAGTTCTGAATCTTAGATCAGGTCCGCTGCTAAGGTTATTTAGCTCCTCAGAACTGGTGGTGATAGCTACAGGAAAAGCCACATAGCTATCAATGTTGTCAATTTCACAAGCCAGTATAGTTTTCTTGTCATAGATCTTTGTGTCGGCATCTAACTGACTTTTAAAACGGAAAGACTGCGGGTTCATTTCGCGTTCTTTATAATCAATAAACCCTTTCAAAGTATCTTTAGAGCTTGTAATTACATAACCCTTTTTAAAGTTTGATTGTGCAGCAGCAGCAATTGAAAGCAGAAGAAAAACAGGTAACAGGAAATATTTCATGAGTATGGAGCGTTATATCCGCCAAAATTAAATTAATTAAACAGATATGCAAGTCCTTATATTTGATAATATATTATTGCGCTTATATTTTTCACAACAAATCTCGCTACCTCCCGAAAAATTTCTAATTTCGTAGCGATGGAAAATTTTATTGTATCTGCCCGTAAATACCGTCCAGCTACGTTTGAAACCGTAGTGGGACAACTCCACGTAACAGGAACTTTAAAAAATGCCATCAAAAACAATCAACTGGCGCAGGCATTTCTGTTCTGCGGACCGCGGGGAGTAGGTAAAACCACCTGTGCAAGGATACTTGCCAAAACAATCAACTGCACAAATCTTACTGCAGATACCGAGGCTTGCGGCGTTTGTGAATCCTGTATTTCATTTCAAACCGGGCACTCTTTCAATTTCCATGAACTTGATGCGGCATCAAATAACTCGGTAGATGATATCCGCAGCTTAATCGAGCAGGTACGAATTCCGCCCCAGGCCGGCAAATACAAGATCTATATCATAGATGAGGTTCACATGCTTTCTGCAAATGCTTTTAACGCATTTCTGAAAACGCTCGAAGAACCACCATCATATGCTATTTTTATTCTGGCTACTACAGAAAAACATAAAATTCTGCCTACTATTTTATCCCGCTGTCAAATTTTTGATTTCAACAGGATTCAGGTAGATGATATCTCCAGCCATTTAAATACTATCGCTATCCGCGAGAACATAAAAGTGGAGGCAGACGGGCTGCACATTATTGCCCAAAAGGCAGATGGCGGTTTGCGTGATGCCCTTTCCATGTTCGATCAGATTGTTAGCTATACCAACAGAAACCTTACCTATAAATCAGTAATAGATAATCTAAACATTCTGGATTACGATTACTATTTTAAGCTTACCCAATACCTCACCAATGCAGACGTGAGTAATGCGCTGGTATTATTTGATGAAATATTAAATAATGGTTTTGATGGCAATAACTTCATCAATGGACTGGCCAGCCATTTCCGTAACCTATTAGTAGGGAAAGATCCGCAGACTATCAGACTGCTGGAAGTGAGCGAAAATATTAAGCAGAAATATCTGGCCCAAAGCCAGGAAACGCAGGTATCTTTTATACTTACTGCCCTTAATCTGGCAAACCAGTGTGATCTGACTTATAAAAACAGTAAAAACCAACGTCTGCAGGTAGAACTGGCACTGATAAAAATGTGTCATATTCCTTCAGTTATACAACTCGCCAGGCTACCACATACCGCAAGTACAACAGCAACTGACACAGATCAGGATAAAAAACAAACTGATGTAAAAATTGAAAACGCGACCGCAAGGCCGTTGCCAGAACCATCAGCCGCTTCCCTTACCCAGAGCAATCCGCAGCCACAGAGCAGTCCGCAGTCACAAGCTGTATTGCCTCCGGTAGAAAACGTTACTCCAAAAACTGAACTCCCAAAATCAGCTATACCGCTGGTACCTGATGCAGGTACTGCAGGTAATGGCCGTACCACTGCCGCACAACATGCCAATTCTGTAAATAAGATAGCCTTAAAGCCAAACGCGATGGGTGCCGGCGCAGGCAGTACTTTAATCCCTTCATTAACCGCACTCACTAATGCATCCGGTGAAATTGAAAGCGACGAACCCAAATATGTATTTGGAGAAGACAAAGAACCTTTCACACATGACGATCTGATGGTGCTGTGGAAAGAGTATATCCAGAAAACAAAAGAAGAGAATAAGATTAACTTCTACACCATCCTTACTACCAACGAGCCGGTGCTTACCAAACCGCATGAGATTACGGTGCATATTACCAATATGGCACAGGAAAGTATCCTGCAAAATGAACTGGTAGAGTTCCTTAACTTTTTAAGAACCAGGCTGAAGAATTTTGAGGTGGGGATTGTTACTAAAAAGGTAGAGAGTAAAATTGAAAACCGGTTATATACACCGAAAGAGATTTACCACTACATGATAGAAAAGAACCCCAAACTTGATGACTTCCGCAGACGCTTCAACCTGGATCTCTTACCCTGATTATTTCTCAAGGTCGTTAATCGGATAACCTTCTTCATCCAGGTCTGTACGGTCATCTTCAGGCGTTCTTGCCAGAAATTCATCTTCAGCATCAAGCTTAATAATTTCTCCGTCATCAATACGCATTCCCAGGTCATCTAAATCAGATTCATACTGATCTTTTTTACTCGCATATTCATCACCTATGTATGGATTGGCTTCGTCATAGTCCGAATTATCGTCTCCGCCATTTGCTGCAGTAGTATCATACGGCAGCGGGTGGTCATAATCTTTATCTTCACCTTTAACATCCAGCTCAAAGCTGTTTTTATCTTTATCAAATGATAATTCATTAAAATCTTTGGTCTCCCCAAGATCGGTGCTATGAATTTTATCTGTTGCCGGTCTGTTGTTTTCTGAATTATTTTCGGTGGTACTCATAAGCTTTAAATTTATGTAAGTATAACGTTACGTAATAAGTATTTGTTTTGGTATTTTAAGCTGGTATGAGGCTATAAACTCAAAATTTATATCTTTGTTTTTTTACTAAGTAAAATATAAATCATAATATGTCTGTACAAAAAATTAAAGTAACCCAGCCAGTTGTAGAGTTAGATGGTGATGAGATGACCCGTATCATCTGGAAATTCATTAAGGATAAACTGATTTTACCTTACCTTGATCTTGATATTAAATATTATGATCTTGGTGTAGAATACCGTGATGAAACCGATGACCAGGTAACTATCGATGCTGCAGAAGCTATCAAAAAATATGGTGTAGGTATTAAATGTGCCACTATTACTCCTGATGAAGACCGCGTTAAAGAATTCAATCTTAAACAAATGTGGAAATCACCAAACGGAACTATCCGTAACATCCTTGATGGTACAGTTTTCCGTGAGCCGATTGTAATGAGCAATGTACCGCGTTTAGTACCAAACTGGACTGCGCCGATCTGTATCGGCCGTCACGCTTTTGGTGATCAATACCGTGCTACTGATCTGGTAACCAAAGGAAAAGGTAAATTAACACTTACATTCACTCCAGAAGATGGTGGTGAAGTTCAGTCTTTCGACGTATATAACTTTAAAGGTGATGGCGTTGCCCTGGCAATGTACAATACTGATGAAAGTATCCGTGGTTTTGCTCATGCTTGTTTTAACCAGGCACTGATCAAAAAATGGCCTTTATACCTGTCTACAAAAAATACCATCCTTAAAAAATACGATGGCCGTTTCAAAGATATCTTCCAGGAAATTTATGAAAATGATTTCTTAGCGAAGTTTAAAGAAGCAGGTATCACTTATGAGCACCGTCTAATTGATGACATGGTTGCTTCTGCATTAAAATGGAACGGTAATTTTGTTTGGGCTTGTAAAAACTATGATGGTGATGTACAATCTGATACTGTTGCACAAGGATTTGGTTCATTAGGATTAATGACTTCTGTATTGGTAACACCAGATGGTAAAACTATGGAAGCTGAAGCTGCACATGGTACTGTTACCCGTCACTACCGTGATCACCAGGCTGGAAAACCTACTTCAACTAACCCTATTGCATCTATCTTTGCATGGACAAGAGGTCTGGAATTCCGTGGTGTGTTAGATAACAACCAGGAGCTGATCAAATTCTGCCATACTTTAGAGCAGGTTTGTATTGAAACTGTTGAAAGTGGTAAAATGACCAAAGATTTAGCAGTTTGTATCCATGGCAATAAAGTTGAACATGGTAAAGACTACTTATACACTGAAGAATTCCTGGCTGCCATAGATGAAAATCTTCAGGCAAGATTAGGATAATTCTCCGTAATAGATTACTCCGTAATAGAATTACTTAAAGCCCTGCCCTTAACGGCGGGGCTTTATTTTTGTATACCACAAACATCTTTCAGCAAGTGTTGTTAACCATGCAAGATCGTTTACATGAAATATATATACCTTATTAAGCTAGCTGCTACCCCTACAATAGCCTCTTTGTTCCCTCACGCTTACAGCCAAAACCAATAACCAGTAATGAGAAGAATTTTAACATGCTCATTGCTTGCTTTAAGCAGTACCGTATTTGGCCAGAGTGCACCAGATACTTCAAAAACTTTGAAAGAAGTAATTATCAAACCATACTTTTCTGCCCAGCCCTTAATGCGCGCTACAGGTGCTGCCGCCGCGCTGGATTTAAGGGCAATTGAACTGCAGCCTAACCAGTCGCTCGTATCTGCTATGAATACCGTACCTGGCGTGCGGATGGAAGAGCGCTCTCCGGGCAGCTACAGGTTATCACTCAGAGGAAGTTTGTTACGCTCACCTTTCGGCATAAGGAATGTGAAAATCTACTTCGATGATCTGCCCCTTACGGATGCGGGAGGTAATAGTTATCTGAATGCCCTTGATCTGTCTGCTGCCGGAAACATCACTATTCTGAAAGGTCCCCAAAGCAGTATTTACGGTGCCAACTCTGGCGGTGTGGTCTTGATCAGTCCCCAGCAACTAACCGCACCAGACAGCAGCCGCTTGGGCTTTAGCCTTACAGGCGGTTCTTATGGTTTGTTCCGCGAAAACCTGAGCCTTGGCAAGAAATGGAAGAACTACCAGCTCAACCTTACCCAATCCTATCAGCGCAGTGATGGTTATCGCGACCATAGCGGCATGAAACGGAAATATATCCAGCTAAACCAGCAGTGGGATTACCACCCGAATGCCAGTTTGCGTGCATTGGTCTTTTATTCAGACCTGCATTATGATACCCCAGGAGGTTTAACCTCTGCCTTGTACAGTCAGAACCCTAAATTATCACGTCCCGGGGCAGGTGCAATCAAAAGTGCTATAGACCAGCAGGCCGGAATCTATAGTAAAACAGTATTCGGCGGTATTACTAACAGCTGGCAGATCAGCTCTGGTTTTAAACACGTATTATCGGTCTTTACTTCCTATACAGATTTCAAAAATCCCTTCATTACCAATTACGAACACAGGAAAGAATTTACCCTTGGCCTGCGCAGTTATGTGGAATACTCAAAAAGTGGGGAGAACGTTAACTGGAATGCCAATGTTGGACTGGAAAGCGCCAAAACGGCCACAGACTACATAAATTCTGACAATTCTTATGGCAGCGCCACAAATCTGCAGGCTTCAGATAAGTTAAATGCTGCCACCAATTTCGGTTTTGCACATTTAAATGTGGATATCTTTCGGCGTTTACTTGCAGAATTATCTGTTAGTGCCAACGGTTATAAGTACAATTATGAAAGCTTTTTTCCGGTTTCAATTGCAAAGAAGAGCAATAGCTTCGATGTGCAGTTTATGCCCAGGGCAGCACTATCTTACCTGATTGATAAAAACCTGTCAGCACGTATTGCTGTGAGCAAAGGTTACTCCCCGCCTACCCTGTCAGAAATCAGGGCTTCAGATAATGTAATCAACGTAAACCTGCAGCCAGAAAAAGGCTGGAATTACGAAACAGGGTTCAGGTACCATACCACAGATCAGCGAATCACTGCAGATGTTACCGGCTTCTATTATCATCTTGAAAACGCTATCGTGAGACGCCTTAATGAGAATGACACCGAGTACTTCATTAATGCCGGTGGCACCAAACAATGGGGTCTTGAAACATCAGTTTCTGCCTGGATCATTAAATTAAATACTTCACACTTTGTACAGGGCCTGTTACTAAGCAATGCCTATACCTTAAGCCGCTTTAAATTTGACAACTATTTTGACCGCAGTGTAAACCTGTCCGGCAAAGACCTTACAGGCGTACCAAAAAATGTGGTAGTAAGCAGCCTGGAAGTAAGACTGCCTAAAGCACTGTACGCCTTTGTGCAGCATACTTATACATCAAGGATCCCGCTTACAGATGCCAATACCGTTTATGCCGCCAAGTACAATTTACTACAGGCTAAAGTAGGCTGCAGACTGATCAAAATAGGCAGGATACCCTTTGAGCTGTTTGCCGGAGCAGATAACCTGTTAAATGAAAAGTACAGTCTTGGTAACGATCTGAATGCAGCTGGCGGTAGATATTTTAATGCAGCTGCATCCCGGAATTTTTACGGCGGCCTGGCCATGCACCTATAAAAGCTAATGTTCAAAGCGGTCTGCCATTTCGAGTTCATTCACAATGATTTCGGTGGTATACCGCTGGTCGCCATTTTTATCCGTAAAACTCTGTGCACTGAGTTTACCTGAAACTTTTAGCAGCGCCCCTTTTTTTACTATATTCTCTACCATATCCACTTTCTGGTTCCAGAATACCAGGTTAAACCATTGCGTCTGGTCTACTGTTTCGCCCAGGCTGTTCTTATAGTATTCATGTACGCCAATGCTTAACCTGGCCATTCGCCTTTCGGCGAAATGTACAATTATGGGATCAGATCCGGCGAAGCCCATTAAACGGACATTGTTTTTAATTCTTTCCATCTTAGAATTTAATTTATTGGTTACAATAGCAAAGGTGAAGCTTGTTGACGTTTAAATCGTAGATTAAACGTATATATACGATTATTTAATTTCTACTGAGATAATAAGGTAACTTTTGATTAATATTACTGTAAATTTTAATCTTATGAAGTATTGCCTGGACTGCGGACTGGAGATTATAGGACGCATTGATAAAATGTACTGCAGCGATTATTGCCGCAGTCATTATCACAATCTGATCAACAAGAACCGCAAGTCTGCGGTAAGAGATATCAACCTGCTTTTAAAGAGGAATGCCGAAATCCTCGAAAAGTTAAATGCCTACGGGATTCCGCGTATTCCTACTGCTGCATTACAAACTGCAGGGTTCGACTTTAATTATTATACGCATCAGGTAATTACAGCAGATGGCAATACTTACAATTGCTGTTACAATTACGGCTACCATATCATCAGTAAAGAAGAGATTTTACTGGCTCCGGTGAGCAGTTTGATTTCGGCCTTTAAAGCCGAATAAACGTTATTCTGACGTTATTAAAGCAGCAAAATATTCATTTTAAACTGTCCGGATATCATTTTCGTTTAGTACTTTGCTACCTGATCACCAGACCTGAACCTAAATGAGTTTCTTAACCGCAGAATGGAGAAAACTTGCTATTGCAAACTATGCCGTAGATAAGGATATTCTAACACCCTACTTACCTATAGGTACAGAACTAGACCTATGGAATAATACCTGTTATGTCAGCCTCATTGGCTTTCTGTTTAAAAACACTAAACTGCTGGGCTTCAGTATACCTTTTCATGCAAACTTTGAAGAGGTTAACCTGCGTTTCTATGTAAAATATAAAGACGGAGATACGGTAAAACGCGGTGTTGTGTTTATTAAGGAGATTGTACCGAAATTTGCGCTTTCTGCAGTGGCCAATACCATTTACAATGAAAATTACGTTACTATGCCCATGACGCATTCGTGGCTGGAAACTGAAGATGAACGAGTGGTAGAGTACAGTTGGAGATGTAAAAATGACTGGCAGAGCTTTGCAGTTACTGCACACAAAGGCTTATCAGAAATTGCCGCTGGTACAGAAGCGGAGTTTATTACAGAACATTACTGGGGATATGCCAGATACAGCGATACCAAAACCAACGAATATGAAGTAAGGCACCCTAAATGGGCGCAGTATAAGGTAAAAAGCTTTAATATTGCAGTAGATTTTGCCCTTACCTACGGAGAGGAATTTGCGTTTTTAAATCAGCAGCAGCCTGTATCGGTTATCCTGGCTGAAGGTTCAGACATCTCGGTAGAGGGCAAAAAAGTTATACTAGCCTGATTTAATAAATGATATCAACAAAAAACCTGCAGCTGCTGCCAGATACCGGAAAGCTTAGGGCAGCATGCAAATCCATGTCTGTTCTGGATTCAATATTATGCCAGGACTGGACTTATAGGTACTATTCTTATAACAGTGAATGGGCAAAGGCTGAAGAGTTTTGCGAAATGCGTAATGGTGAAGGCGGACAGTTACTGATTTTATTCTGCGAGGAAGGAACAGTAATTAACGGCTTTTCTGTAGAGGCAGCAGAAACAGATAAAACTGAACTGCAAAACCTGCTTCCAGTTGCTTTTCATGAATTCATATTTGGCGAACCCGTCAATTCTGCAGGTACTACCTTTTGCCTCTGGAAAACAGGAGATGAGGAATGGCAGTCATGGTCGCCCGCCCCGGAAGACGATCATTCAGAAGAATTGCTTTCAACCTTAAACGGAGATCCAGTTACCTATCATAAATGGGCAACTGAATATTTTAAAGGAACCTATAAAGAGAGTGGCATACCTCTAACTGTTGTAACACGTATTTTTGCGTCAGAACCATTAACAAAGGAGCTGGTAACTGCTTTGGTTGATGATCTGAAAGACTGGGAACTACTTAAAGAGGACCTGGATGAAATTTCATACCCGTATCATATAAATCGCTAAAACGTTCTGGCTGGCATAAGTATTCTATATTTGCAGAAATTTGCGCATATATGAAGCTACTTGAACTCATAAAGAACACAAAAACCAGCCTGATTACACTGTGCCTGGGGGGAATTACCTTAGGGATGACAGAATTTATGATGATGGGTGTTCTGCCTGATGTGGCAAAATCTTTATCAATCAGCATTCCTGCAGCCGGTAACCTTATAGCCATTTATGCCCTTGGTGTAATTATAGGCGCCCCGGTAATGGTTGGCATCCTGGGTAAATATCCACCTAAAAAAGTACTGATAGGATTAATGCTAACCGTTGCTTCAGGCAATATCCTGTTTAGTCTGGCCCCGACCTACCCATTATTGCTCGTAGCACGTTTTCTGGTAGGGCTTCCACATGGTGCATTTTTCGGTATCGGCGCGGTGGTAGCCAGTAAACTGGCAGATCCGGGAAGTGAAGCTAAATCTGTATCAGTAATGTTTGCGGGATTAACTATCGCCAATATCCTGGGTGTACCGCTGGGTACATTTATTGGTCATAATTTTGACTGGCGTATTTCATTTGTAATTGTTTCTTTAATTGCCATTATAACTGCTTTAAGCCTAAAAAAATGGCTGCCTTCTTTACCTTCACAGTCAGACGCCAAATTTTCTGATAGCCTTAAGGTTTTCAAAAAGCCTGAACTATGGGTTATTATTGGTATTTCTGCTATTGGCACAGGCGGACTGTTTGCCTGGATCAGTTACATTGCACCTTTAATGACAGAGGTTGCACATTTTGATAGCAATATGATTACCCCAATTATGGTAATAGCTGGTTTAGGTATGGCTGTTGGTAATTTTGCCGGCGGAAGACTGGCAGATAAATTCTCTCCCTTAAAAACAACCTGTTACTTGTTGCTGGCCATGATTATTGTATTGATACTGGTTGCCTTACTTAGCCAGTTTAAAATTGCGGCCCTTCTGCTTACTTTTATAACCGGAGGCCTGGCTTTTGCCGTTATTGCTCCAATGCAGATGCTGATGATAGGTGCAGCAAAAGGAGCTGAAATGCTTGCTTCATCTGCTATGCAGGCCAGTGCCAACATGGGTAATGCCCTGGGCGCATTTTTAGGCGGTTTGCCTATTGCTGCCGGCTTTGGCTATACCTCACCAGAATATGTAGGTGCAACGCTGGCATTTGTAGGGTTTCTGCTTGGCCTGTTATTAACCTGGATGTTTAATTCAAGAACTAAAGTAACTTCTGCTATCGTTTAGCAGAAGTCAATATGGTATCTGGCTGGCCTTTTTTAAGGTACATAATTACCATACCGGTAAGGATAAATGGTATACTTAAAATCTGTCCCATATTTAGCAGCATTCCAGCTTCAAAGGCAGATTGGTCTTCTTTAATAAATTCAATACCCAGCCTGAAACAGAATATTAAAAAGATCACCATACCAAAATAAAAGCCAGAGGCCCTTGGGTATTTTTTCACCAGCGTGTATACAAGGCTGAAAATAAACAGATAAGCAATCGCTTCATATAACTGCGCAGGATGGCGCGGCAGGTTATCAACTTTTACAAAGATAAAGGCCCAGCTAACGTCAGTAGGTTTACCTATAATTTCGGCATTCATGAGGTTGCCCAGGCGTATAAACATACCTGCAAGCGGTACTACCAGCGCAATCTGATCAAGCATAAACCACAACCTGATCTTATATTTACGGCAGAAGATGATGAGGCTAACCATAATCCCTATTCCACCGCCATGGCTTGCCAGTCCCTGAAAACCTGTTATTTTAAACTCTGGCGTAAAGGTAAAAGGTAATATGATTTCCAGCGGGTGTTGAGAATAATAGGCGAAATCATAAAAGAGGCAATGCCCAAGCCTTGCTCCAATCAATGTACCCAACACTACGTGGATAGTTAGCGGATCCATCAGCAGCACATCAATACCATGTTTTATAAACTGTTTTTTTACCACAATATAACTGGCTACAAATGCCAGCAAGAAAAACATTGAATAGTATCGTAAAGCAAAGAACCCGAAATCTATAAGTGAATCACTGGGATTCCATGTTATGGTGTTTAATATCATCTGACAAGTTTGATGGATTGCTTGCAAAGATATATGATCTCGAGACATATGCAATGTTGCTGCATAATAACATTAGATACAATAACATCTGTCTCTTTTATCTGATAATATTGCTGAGATTAGCTTTCAAATACTTCATCTTCATCCCAGATCTCTTTATTGATATCAGGAAGCAGGTGCATAGACTCATAAATGCTTACTGTTATGGCTTATTCAATTTATAAACTATGATTCCACCGATCTTACCGCCCCCCTTCAGAATTATTTGATTTGGACATGATTTTAAGATTAATGGGTTAAAAATTTAGTTATTTACTTCTGGTTCTGTTGCGCTTTAGTACTGGTTTAGGTTGGCAGGGGGTTGGAAGCTCGTTGATACGGCGTTGCTACCCGCAAGAGAGCAACCAACCCCCAATCAGACCACTCTCAAACCACTCGCAACACAGACGTATGGTAAACCACAACACAACCGCTATACGACCAGAACTATAGCATAGTTTTGTATTATAATGCTAACATTAGTTTACATGTTCTGACACCATCAATCGAATGAGAATTAGCGAACCGCAGTCATTTACGATGGTATCAATATCATCTACTATATTTTTTTGAATATTTCATCCAATTAGGTTAGTCATGTAGGTTATTAACACTAATTATCTGACTGTCAAAATTAGTTGTAAAAGTTAGTCTATAACTCAAGCTAATTCCCAAGAAAATTAAAGTTCCCTTATAATGCAACGGCATTTATTGATAGAAGTAGAAACATCTATCTTGTTTATAAATTATAAATTGATAAAATCACCAGCTTTAACACTGGAAGTTGTAATAAATGACCTTTTACCGCAGCGGATACAGCATCAATTCTAAATTGTTTTAGTAATATTCTTCAATTCACCGATAGAAAGCTGCTATCTATCCGGATTTACCTGTTTTTTTTCACTCAGACTTATACTTTCATAGACCTGAATAATATCAAATGATAATATTCTATTAACTATTAAACTAAGACTTGATGAAAAAAAATCTATTCAAAATCATGGCGATCTTGGTTATGCTTGTTTCGCAGGCATACGCGCAAGACCGCACTATTACCGGACAGGTAAAATCAAAAGAAGATGGGTTTCCGCTACCAGGAGTTAGTGTGAAGCTTAAAAGCTCTAAAGTAGGTACCACTACTGGTGCTGACGGTAAGTACTCCTTAAAAATTCCAGCCGGACAAGGTTCAGTATTGGTTTTTAGCTTTATTGGTTTCAACCCGATTGAAAAATCAGTAACAGGAAATTCGGTAGATGTAATGCTATCTGAAAATGCAAACAGCCTGCAGGAAGTAGCGGTTGTTTCTGCGGGTGGTATCTTAAGAACACCTAAAGAACAAGGTTACGCTGCAACAAGGGTAACTGCTGAGCAGTTAACTACGGGTAAGTCTACAACTATTGCCGGTGGTTTAATGGCTAAAGTACCAGGTTTGCAAATTAATGCTACTGGTTCTGGTGCTAACCCAAGTTACAGATTGGTATTACGTGGTAACAGATCAATCAGCGGTAACAACCAGGCTTTGATTGTATTAGATAATGTAGTAGTACCAAATGCTGTATTAGGTAATATCAACCCTGAAGATGTTGAAGATATTCAGGTATTAAACGGAGCTTCAGGAGCTGCATTATACGGTTCTGATGCATCTAACGGCGCGTTAATTATTACTACTAAAAAAGGTAAAAACGGACAAACTACAATCAGATTAGCCAATACCACTACTTTTGAAGAAATCAGTTTCTTTCCTAAGCTGCAAAACAGCTTTGGTTCTGGTTCTACTTCTGGATCGCAGGTTTATGATCCAATCGAGAATCAGCAATACGGCCCGGCATTTGACGGCACTACAAGAAATATTGGTAGAACTTTAGCAGACGGTACAATCCAAAGCGTTGTTTACTCGCCAAACAGAGACAAGTATGATTTCTGGGATACAGGAATTTCAAACCAGACAGACTTCTCAATGTCTTCAGGTGATGAAAGATCTACCAGTTTCATCTCGGGCCAGTATGTTGATGGTTCTGGAACAACACCAAAAGATCAATATAATAGGGCTACATTCAGATTTAATGGAACCAGAAAGTTATCTGACAGGTTCAGCGCAAACTATTCTGTAAGTTATATTGAAAATAAAGGTAATATAACAAGTGCAACTGCTACTGTATACGACAACTTATTAAATACTCCGGCTCAAATTCCTTTATTAAGCTACCAAAATTGGCAAACTGATAAATGGGCAATGCCAGATAATTATTATAATGATTATTACAGGAATCCATATTTTGCTATTGATGCCAACAGACAGAAGTATAAAAACTCATATATTACTGGAAATGCCGAGATTAACTTCAAAGCTACGGATTGGTTGAATTTCACTTACAGAGCTGGTATTACCAACAGATACTTTACTTCAAAAAATTCAACAGCAGGATTTGATTATACTGATTATACTACAAGCTCATCTTCAAAAAGAGATTTCACAGCTTCGGTATCTGATCAAATGTATAATACCAATCAATTTAACACAGACTTTCTTGCTAACCTAAAGAAAGATGTTAAAGATTTCTCATTCAATTTCATTGCCGGCTTATCTTTAAAAAGTACTGGTTCTAAAAACATGACTGATTCTGGTGGTGGTTTAAAAGTAACCGGATTATACAACATCAGTAATATTACTGGTAATGTTTCTTCTACTGAATCTAACACCAATACCCGTCAGTATGGCGTATGGGGAGATTTAACAGTAGGTTATAAAAAATACTTATACCTGCATGTTACCGGACGTAATGACTGGGTTTCTGTACTTTCTCCGGAAAACAGATCGTTCTTCTACCCTGCAGCAGATTTATCTTTCGTAGCATCTGACGCATTGTCTTTCCTTAAAGGAAGCAAAGTTTTAGATTATTTAAAAATCCGTGCTGCTGTATCTAAAGTAGGATTAGTAAACATTGATCCATATAACTTAGATCCAACATTTAGTTCTGTAACTGGATATGGTTATGGTACTGGCTTTACACAAAGCAGTGTCTTGGTAGCAAATAATTTAAAGCCAGAGATCACAAAAAGTTTTGAAGTAGGGGCAGATTTCAGACTATATAAAGGATTAGTGGATGGAACAGTAACCTATTATAAATCCAGCTCAACTGACCAGGTTATTAAAGCAGGTATTGCCAACTCAACCGGATATACCAATATATTTCTGAATGCTGGTAACCTAAAAAACGAAGGAGTTGAATCTGCATTGCACATAACACCTATCAGAACTACAGATTGGAATTTAAGAATTGGAGGAAATTTCACTTATAATGTTAACAAATTAGCATCTATTACTCCAGATCTTCAAAGAATCAGTGTAAATGACAGTGGTAGTATTTTCGGTGTGACTGGATTTTCTTATCCTGTAATCATTGGTTATGATTACCAAAGAGACACACAAGGTAGGGTAATTGTTGATAAAAATACTGGTACCCCCCTTGTAAATACCGCTACATCAGTATTGGGTAATACCCAGCCAAAAAGTCGTTTAGGATTGGACTTCACAGCTCGTTATAAAAACTTCAGCCTATCTGGTTTATTTGAATACCGTGGAGGTTATGTAATCTATTCAGGTGAGGGTTCTACATTTGATTTCTCCGGATCTTCAGCGCGTTCTGCTTATTACAACCGTGAGAAATTTGTATTTCCTAATTCATCTTACCTTGATCCTGCAAATAATACTTATGTTGCTAACAATAGTATCACTGTTTCTGACGGAGGAGCTGGATATTGGACAAGTAGCAGTTTCAATACAAATGTTACTACAAACTATTTATATTCAGGAAACTACTGGAAATTAAGAGAAGCCTCACTTTCCTATAGAATACCTGAATCATTATTGAAAAGAAGCAAATTCATCAAAGCTGCAACAGTAAGTGTTCAGGGCAGGAATTTATTCTTATGGGCACCTAAATCAAATGAATATTCAGATCCTGATTATAGTGCAAATGGTAGCGATAGTAATGCTATTGGTACTACTTCATTATCTCTAACCCCACCAACCAGATACTACGGTGGAACAGTATCAATTACCTTCTAATTTGAAAAACATGAAAAAACTTTTAAATACAATCCTTATTATTGCATTGCTAGCCTCAGCTACTTCTTGCAAAAAGTCGTATCTGGATATCAATGCTAATCCAAATTCTGCAACAGCTTCTACACCAGAGTTGGTATTGCCAGCTGCATTAACTACAACAGGAAGTCTATTGGTTACCTATTTAGATTATGGAAACTTTATGGCTGGCTACCAATCAAATGCGGGTGGTTATTCATTTACTGGATCAACAACAGTCACCTATGCTTTTACTACTGGAAATAATACCGGTTTATATTCTGGTCCTTTTTCAAATTTGAGGGATTATCAATATATTATTACTAACACAACAGGTATTCCTAAATATGCATTGTTTAATGCCGCAGCAAGAATTATGAAATCGTACCATTATCAAAAATTAGTTGATGAGTATGGTGATGTTCCTTATTCTGATGCTTTACAGGGAGCAAATATTGTAACTCCTAAATATGATGATGATGCTGCGGTTTACCAAGCCTTAATTACTGACTTAGATGCTTGTATTGCACAATTAAAAGCAAATATATCTAATAGTACGGTAACTACATTAGGCACATCAGATGTAATGTTTCAGGGTAATGTGACTAAATGGATTCAATTTGCAAACAATATTAAACTGCGCTTATTAACCCGCGCAAGAAGTTCGTCAATTTCTGCTTTCGTTGCTACTGAGTTTGGTACGTTTAGCTCTGAAGGATTTCTAACTGATGATGTTGTTATTAATCCAGGTTACAGCTCTGCAAGTGCCATTCAGAATCCAATGTGGACAACTTATCACAGTTCATATACTGGAACAGCTGCAGGTGCAGGTTTATCTCGTATTCCAAGCCCTTTCATTATGGCTTTTTATAATGGTGTAAAAGTTACAGACACCAAACGTGGCGCCTTAATTTATAAAAACTTTGGTACTACCCCTGTTAACCAATTAGGAAATGAAAATTCACCCGTTGCAATTGCTGGATACCCGGCATGGTATGTTGGAACGGGAACGGGCGCTAGTGCACCTGAAACAGTTGGAATATTAAAAAGCAGAGTAATGCCGCAAATTATATTCCCGGCTTCTGAAACTTACTTCTTACTTGCTGAAGCTGCATTAAATGGTTACACTTTATCTGGATCTGCACAAAGCAATTTTGATCTTGGTGTTAGAGCTTCTTTCAACTATCTGGAGAAATTTGGATCAACGAATGCTGTTCCTGCGACCAGCACACCAGCTGCAGATGCAACTGCTTACCAGGCTTCAAATCCAACTAATTATCTGGTAAATTATAACCTGGCTACTACCTATGCAAAGCGTTTAGAAGCGATAATTACACAAAAGTATGTAGCATTAAACTTTGTAGACAGCTATGAAGGATGGACTGAATTCAGAAGAACCACCTACCCTACAATTGTAAATGGCTCAACTTCGGCAACAGCATCTTTTGCCTCACTACAATCGGCATCTACCAGAGCTGATAAATTAACAGTACGTAGCTTGTATCCACAAAACGAATACAATCTTAATGCTAATACTCCAGCCGGCCTAAGCGTATTTACCAGTAAAGTTTTCTGGGACCCAGCTTCAGATAGCCCAGCAACTAATTAATTGTTTCAAATATTACGATATGAAAAAATACCATAAAATATTAAGCATAGCATTGCTAATTACAGCGACAGCTTTTACTTCCTGCACCAAACAAGATTCTGTTTTTGATTCTGACGACCAGGGAGGCATTCTTGAACTTGCAGATCTACCATCCAGGGCGGGTTCTACTGTGTATTCAATAACTTCAAAGTCTTTGGATGCCGCAGCAGAAATATCATTGCCAATTACAGTTAACTATACTGGCGCAGCTGGTGCCCCGCAAGATATTACAGTAACTATGGGTATTAATGCTTCTGCTTTAACTGCATATAATACTGCGCAGAGTACTGCATATGTTGCATTACCAACCACTTTGTATACTGTTAGCAGTACTACCATTACAATACCGAAAGGAACTAAGACAGGAACTTTTGAATTGAAAATAAAAACGGGTTCTTTTGATTTCACTAAATCTTATGCATTAGGTGTATCTATTGTTTCAGCTACTGCTGGTACAGTAAGTGGCAACTATGGCACAGGTATATTCAGAATCATTGCTAAAAATGCTTATGAAGCAAGTTACACTGTAACTGGATGGTTATTCCACCCTACTGCAGGCCGTGCCATCAACGCTACAAAGACCTTAGCAACAGCAGGTGCAGTAACATCTACCGCAGCAGTTGGTGACTTAGGCGGCAGTAACTACTACTTCAACTTTGACGTTAGCGGATCAACTTTAACAAACTATGCAGCTGCAGGTGTAACACCAACAGGCTTAAACTCTGGGTTCTTTACCTCAGATCAGCCTGGAGCCAGCGCTACATGGGGTAACTCTAGTGGTTCAGCTGATAGACCAGGTACTAGTCCATGGTTACACTCTACCTACAACAATACTTATGATGCAGCAACCAAAACTTTCTACATGCATTATGGCTATGTAGCATCTGGCGGAAGTGGACAGGCAAGCTGGACACGCCAGGTATACGAGAAATGGGTTAGAAAATAAGAGATTTTTTGTACTTTCATTTTTTACTAAAGGAGCTGTCTTCACTGACAGCTCCTTTTTATATTCAACAGCAAATGCAGACAAAACGAAATCTGGTATTTATCATAATGATTGCTATAGCCTGCAGTATATTCTGCCGTTGTAAAAGCACAGAACCAATAGGGAAAATAACCGTGTCAACTAAAATAGGTTTAGATGAAAAAATATACCTCTCTAAAATACTGTTTGATGGTAATACAAAACTTATAGATTCTGCAATAGTCATATCAAATAAAGAACCTCTCATTTTTAACTATCCAAATGCAGAAGAAGGGGTTTATGAATTAACATCAACCTTCAATAATTTTAAGATCATGTTTATCAGTGATAACAATGATTTAAAAATCAAGGCTGACTATTTTACCAGAACCGCATCTTTAAATTCTGCAGCAACCAACAGCCTGCTCAAATTCCGCGAGCTGCAGGCAGAGCATGCAAAATTAAAAGACAGTATTTATTTTAAAAACCTGATCAATTACGAAGACACAGTTAAAAGCCCTGCCACTTTTACCTATGTATTTAATGAAGTAGACTTTGGAAATAACTTTCAGGGCCTTAAAGAATTTATTGCCCGCGCTGCCAAGCGATTCCCCAGCTACCAGCCTGTAAAAGATATTCAGCAGCATGCTAACAATTTCCTGAAAATAATGGAAGAAGAATACCATGTTGGAGACCAGCTGCCCTCCCTCGCTTTACCAGACCGTAATAATAAGAAGTATTCTACTACACAATTAAAAGGTAAGCTATACTTTATTGATTTCTGGTCTACCTTCTGCCCTGCCTGTCTAGCCTATACCGAGGTTAAAAAACAAGCTTTAAAAACTTTTCCTGCCAGCAGGTTTGCGATGGTAAGCGTAGCGCTTGATCCGGAACCCGCAGATTGGAAAAGGTATGTTGATGGCGAGAAACTCAGCTGGCCACAGCTTATTGACCAGAAAGTATGGGAGGGCCCGGCAGTTAAAACCTTAAAGTTTGATAGTATACCTTCAAATTTCCTTGTATCGGGAGAAGGTAAGGTATTGGCTAAAGCTATTCCAAAAGATTCTTTGCTGAGTACCATCCGCCGTTTTTTAAAAGATTAAAAAGTAATCCTATCTTTGTATTCTAATCAAATACCGGGGTTGTTATTATCTATGTCTAAGTTGTTTCAGATCTCTGCTCTACGTATTGCTTTAGCTTTCCTGTTTACTTTTACATTTTACACTGCTGCCCAGGCACAGAAAACAGTAGCGCTGATTGATACCGTAAATCAGCACATTTTCAATTATGCAGAAATTGATGCCTTAACAGACAGCAATAATAACCTGCAGTTTGATCAGATAAAAAGCTCCTTATTTAATAACAGGTTTCGCACTAACCTGAAAAGCACCCCTCAAACTAAAGATCAGAGCGCTACATACTGGTACCGCATTAAGATTAAACATAACAGTAAAGCCGAAAAAAGATACCTGCTAGAGTTCTTTGACCAGACCATTGATCATGTAACCGCCTACCTGCCACAAAAAGACGGCAGTTATAAACAGGTTCAGTTTGGTGACACCTATGCCTTTAATAAACGTGAGCTGCATCATAAAAACTTCGAATTATATATAAAAAATGATAATGACGAAGCCCAGGTTTACTACTTCAAATTTAAATCATCGCAGATCTCTGATGTAATTATTGTGCTGCGAACAGTAGACTGGTTTATTTCTTATGCCTTAGATGAATATTTCTTTTTTGGTATTTTCTATGGAATGATACTCGTGTTCAGCTTCTACAATCTGCTGATGTTTATTGCCATGAGGCAAAGGCAGTACTTGTATTACGTATTGTACAACTTAAGTGTTGGCCTTTTTGAAATGAGTACTGATGGTATAGCCTACCAGTACCTATGGAGCTTTGCCCCGGCCTGGAACCAGATTTCGTATGCTGTAGCCCTCTATTGCACCAGTGTATTTGCCCTTATGTTTACCCGTGAGCTGCTGTTTGTGAAAGCAAAAGCTCCAAAGCTTAATCGGTTAATTATAGCTGTAATTGGTCTCAGAACGTTACTATTTTTATACAGCCTGCTTATTGACCGGTCACTCTTTACCTATAAATTCATAGAATTTGTACCATTGGCCATAGCTTTTTACACCGGTATCTATATTTATAAAAGCGGATACAAACCGGCAAGGTTCTTTGTATTGGGATACAGCTTCCTTTTTGCAGGGTTTAGTTTAAAGCTGCTCATCATGATTGGCTTCTCCTGGCTCAACATTGGTGTAATCAGTTACTACAGCTTAAGTTTCTGTTTTGTACTGGAAATGGTTTTCCTCTCGCTGGCCATAGGCGATAAGCTCCGCATCCTCAAGTTTAAAAAAGAAAAGGTACAGCGGCAAATGATCCGCCAGCTGGCAGAAAACTTTAAACTGAAAGATACGCTGAACCAGCAGCTGGAGATAAAGGTTGAAGAGCGCACCAAAGAAGTGTTTCATAAATCTTTAATTATTGAAGCCAAAAATGCCGAACTGCTGGCCGCAAATGACAGGCTGATGCAGCAGGCAGAAGAAATTTCAAGAATGAACGTGCTGCTGGAGCAAGACAACCAGGAACTGCAGACCAATGTTGAAAAGGTAACGCGAGACCGTGTAATGTCTGCCGATGTAGACTTTGAAGAATTCAGCAAGATCTACCCCGACAAGGAAAGTTGTAACCTCTTCCTGTCTGAATTGAAATGGGCTGATGGCTATAGCTGCAGAAAGTGTAAGAACACGCATTATTATAACGGACATATACCTTACAGCAGGCGCTGCAGCAAATGTGGTTATGAAGAATCTGTAACTACTTACACCGTTTTTCACAATACCAGAATACCTATCAACAAAGCTTTCTATATGATTTTCCTGATCTACTCTACCAAGGGAAAAATCTCTTCGCACAAGCTGGCTGAGATACTAAACATACGCCAAAGTACCTGCTGGACCTACGGTTCTAAGATCAAATTACTGATGGAAGAAAGGAAAGCAGTACTTAAAAAAACGAACAAAAACGGCTGGAGCAAGCTGGTTCTGGAATAAATCACTGCTCAAACACAGATACAATATCCTTCTTTTTGCCTTATAACGGCTAAAAAACACCCTTATTTAATATAATTTATAGGGGTAACAAAGCGTATCATTATTGCCAGGCATAACTCTACATATATCTTCTTAAGTGCTGATTTACAGTACCAAAAGCCTGTTTCTTGTTATGGTATTATAACGTATTAAAAACATAGAAACATACTGTTTATCAGTGTGTTAGATAAAATATTTTTTCTTTTTTACTTGTTTATGCGCTTTAAATGCAGTTAACTTTACACGTCAATAAAAATTAAACCAAAGCAAATATTATGAGAAAAAAAATTACTCTTTTTATCATTTGCCTTTTATGCGGATTTACTGTTGCTATGGCACAGGATATTACCATTAGAGGTGAAGTCAAAGATCAGCAAGGCCTGCCGCTACCAGGGGTTTCGGTTAAGGTGAAAGGATCTAACCAGGGAGTTGTTACAAATGATAAAGGTGTGTATGTTTTAGCTGCACCCGCCAACGGAACACTTACCTTCACTTACATTGGGTTCAGAACAATTGAAGAAGCAATCAACAACAGGACCAGTGTAGCTGTAACTTTATCAGATGATAATCAGCAGCTGAACGAAGTTATTGTAGTAGGTTATGGTACAACTACCAAGAAAGACCTTACCACTGCAGTTACCTCTATATCTGCAAAAGATATCCAGAACCAGCCTATCACTAACCCATTGCAGGCATTGCAGGGTAAAGCTGCGGGTGTTCAGGTAACGTCACAATCTGGAAAACCAGGTGCAGGCATTACTGTAAGTATCCGTGGTAATACTTCAATTACTGCCTCAAACAGTCCGCTGTATGTTATTGATGGTGTAACTTCCAGGGATGCAAGTTTTATCAACCCGAACGATATTGAAACAATGACCATCCTGAAGGATGCATCAGCTGCAGCAATATATGGCTCTAGCGGTGCAAATGGTGTGGTTTTAATCACCACCAAAAAAGGTAAAGAAGGCAAACTTAAAGTTGGCTTTAATGCCTTTACAGGTATCTCTAATTTCTGGAGAAAACAAGATGTACTAAATCAGTCTCAATACATCGCGCTGATGAAGGAAATGAACATTGCAACAGGTACACAGGATATAGACTGGCAGAAAGAAACATTTGGTACAGGTAAACAAAACAACTACCAGCTGTCACTTTCTGGCGGAACAAAAACCGGCCAGTACTTTTTCTCTACGGGTTACCAACAAGATAAAGGTGTGGTAGCACCAGCAAAACTAGACCGTTATACCATGAACTTTAATGGTTCGCAGAATGCTACCAAATGGTTAAAGTTCACTCTGAATGCTGCATTAACAGCAAACAAATCTGTAGATGTGTCTGATAATGCAGGTATCACCAAAGGTGGTGTTATCCTTTCTGCATTAACTACTCCTCCTACCCTTACCATTTTTGATCCTAACGGTGCATATACACCGGTTCCGGGAGGTTATGATAACCCAATTGCCAATGCATTTGGTTCTATTAACAGTAACAGACAATTGAAGTTTATTGGTGCATTTGGCGGTGAAGTTAAATTTACCGATGATCTGAGCTTTAGATCTACCATCAGTACCAACGTAAGGAAAGAATTTTATAATTATTTCCTTGATCCGTACAAAACAGTTTACGGTCGTAATGAAAGAGGTATCTATAACAACAACCGCACAAACGATAATGTATGGTTGAACGAGAACATCCTGAACTATAACAAAACAATTGATAAGAGTGTATTTGGCGCAACTGCCGGTTATACTATCCAGTCGTCAAGCTATAGCTATAACAACTATTCTGAATCACGTTACATTGACCAGACTAGCGGAGCATCTATTTCACCATCTGTAGCTTTAACTGTTCCGCAGCATGCAGAATGGTCTAAACAATCTTACCTGGCCAGGGTAACTTATGCTTACGATGGCAAATACCTGTTCAGCTCTAACTTCAGGGCAGATGGATCTTCTCGTTTTGCTAAAGCAAAAAGATTTGGTTACTTCCCTTCAGTTTCTGCAGGATGGAGAATATCTGGCGAAAATTTCATGAAAGACAGTAAGGTAGTGAACGACCTGAAAATTCGGGGTAGCTGGGGTAAAGTGGGTAACGACGAGGGTATAGGAGATTTTGCTTACCTGAAACTATACCAGATTACTGCACAAGGTTCTTATAACCTTTCTCAGCCAGCAAACGAAGACCTGTCATGGGAAAAAACTACGCAAACCAACATAGGTTTAGATTTAACCATGTTTAATAACAGAGTTACCTTCACTGCTGATGCATATGTTAAGAAAACGAATGATCTGTTGGTAAACGTACAACTGCCTCCTTCAACAGGATTAGGTACGCAGGCGCTTAATGTTGGCTCAATTGAAAACAAAGGTCTGGAGTTTGTATTATCTACAAAAAACGTTACTGGCGATAAATTTAGCTGGACTACAGATTTAAACTTCTCTATCAACAGAAACAAGGTAACCAGCTTAGGTGCTTCTACTACCTCTCTTGATTTTGCAGGTATCCAGGACCGTACTTCGGCCGTAAGGATTGAAGTTGGCCGTCCGTTAGGAAGTTTCTACGGTTACAAGTTTACAGGTGTTAACCCGGCTACAGGTGCAGCAATGTATGAAGATAGAAATGGTAACGGCAGAACCGGATCAGCAGACCCTGAAGACCGTCAGTTTATCGGCAACGCCCAGCCTAAATTTAACTATGGTGTGAACAATACCTTTAACTATGGTAACGTAGGCTTGTCATTGTTTTTCCAGGGTGTTCAGGGTAATGATATGTTCAATGCCTCGAAAATTGATCTTGAAGCTATGTTAGACTCAAAAAACCAGAGTGCAAACGTATTAAACAGATGGACTACTCCTGGTCAGATAACTGATGTCCCTAAATCTTCTGTAGGATCTACAGAAAACTCACTGGTATCTAGCCGCTTTGTTGAAAACGGATCTTACCTGCGTTTAAAAACTGCAACACTGTCTTACAACTTTGGTGCTGCAACATTAGGCAGATGGAAAATGGATAAAGTAAGTGTTTTTGCATCTGGTTATAACCTGGTAACTTTTACCAAATACACCGGACTTGATCCGGAAGTAAACCAATATGGCGCAAACGGCCCAAGTATGGGGGTTGATTACGGTACTTACCCACAATCAAGAAGCTTATTATTAGGTGTAAACGTTGGCTTTTAATTATTAGAACGATGAAATTAAAAATATATTCACTGATCGCAGCCGGGACCTTTGTCCTTTCAGTTCAATCTGGCTGCAAAAAAGATTTCCTTGATAAACAGCCCAGCAACCAGGTAACTGCTGATGTAGCATTTGTGGATGCTGCCGGTGCAGAAAAGTTACTGCGTGGTATGTATGATGGTATGTATAACGATTACAACATCTGGGATTTTATGACCAATGGTGATGTTACTGCTGATAATGCATATGCAGGTGGTGATAACCCAGCCAACATTCAGATAGATTTGTTTACTGCAAACTCTACCAACGGTAACGTAGGCAGAGACTGGGGGGCTTTGTATTCTGATATCAAAAATGCAAACGAGGTACTGGAAAATGTTCCATTGATTCAGGATGCAAAACTTGATGCGGGTAACAGAAGAAACCAGATCCTTGCAGAAGCAAGTGGTGTACGCGCTTATCAGTACTTTAACCTGGTACGTTTATTTGGTGCAGCTCCGCTAATCCTTAAAACTCCTGCAAACCTTTCAGAAATGCAGCCTGCCAAAGCAAGTGTTGATGCTTTATATGCGCAGATTATCAAAGACCTTGAATTTGCCCTGGCAAATGCAGGTACTACTGCCGCCAATAAAGGTATTTTTACCAAAGGTGTGGCCAATGCTTTACTCGCTAAAGTATATGCTACCAAACCTAGTCCAGACTGGGCTAAAGTAAATCAATACTGTGATGCTGTAATTGCAGGTGGTTACTCTTTATATCCAAGCTTTAGCGGCTTATTTGATGCTGCTAATGAAAACAACTCAGAAGCTATCTGGGAAATGCAGTTTGACGGTTACAGCGGTCAGCATGGTAACTGGATGCCTGGTGTAATTACCGGTACCGGATGGAAAAGGTTTAATACCCCAACTAACGATCTTGTTAAAGCTTTTGATGATGAAGGTGATGTAATCCGTAAAAATGCTAGTATCTCGTTCAAAAACGTAAGTACTGATGGCTGGTCTGATAATTTCTGGCCAAAATCTAATTACCCTTTCATTAACAAATACAGGGCTGATGATAAAAGTGACAGCTATATTATCCGTTTGGCTGATATCTTATTGCTGAAAGCCGAAGCGCAGAACGAAACGAGCGCTGCCGGATGGGCACAGTCTAAAGTAATAGTAGACCAGATCAGGAAACGTGTTAATCTGGGAGGCACACCAGCTGCAGACCAGGCATCGATGCGTTTAGCTATTGAAAAAGAACGTCGCCTCGAACTTGCCTTTGAAGGCCACAGGTGGTTTGACCTGGTTAGGACCAACAGGGCCATAGCAGTGATGAATGCGCAGAAAGATGGCAGCGGCAACTCATTAAATTATAATGTAACTGCAGCTAAAATCCTCTTCCCTATTCCACAGGCAGAGATAGACAGAAACCCCAATGTTAGGTAATTAACATTTTATTTGATAATTTCCAAAGGCTGTTTATTCAGCCTTTGGTGTTTAAAAACTATTGATATGCTAAAAAAAGGAAAGCTCTCTTTATCTATGCTCCTATGTTTATCTCTCGCTGCTAATGCCCAGATAGATAACAGGGCAAAGGTAGAAACCATGCTGAAGAAGATGACCCTCGAAGAAAAAGTTGGTCAGATGGCACAGGTAACGCTAGATGTGATAGGCAAAGGCGGCAACCGCTACAGCAGTGATGAACCATTTGCCCTGGATCAGAAAGAAATGGAAAAAGCCCTGGTACAATATAAACTGGGTTCTGTACTGAATACTTCGAACAACCGCGCCAGAACACCTCAGGTATGGTTTGACATTATCAGCAAAATACAGCAGGTAGCCATGAAGCAGACCAAAAATGGTATCCCTGTGTTATATGGTATTGATGCTATCCACGGTGAAACCTACACAGCGGGGGCAACCATGTTTCCGCAGCAGATTGGGCAGGCCGCTACCTTTAACCGCAGCCTGGTAAGAAAAGGAGCTGAAATTACAGCGTACGAAACCCGGGCAAGTTCTATTCCATGGGCTTTTTCTCCGCTGCTGGACCTGGGTGCAGATCCACGTTTTCCACGTCAGTGGGAAAGTTTTGGGGAAGATCCTTACCTGGTAACACAAATGGGTATCCAGGCGGTAAAAGGTCTGGAAGGAGAAATCAACGATGTGGCTAATCCTTATCATGTAGCTTCATCTATTAAACACTTTTTAGGTTATCAGGTTACCATTTCTGGTAAAGACAGAACACCGGCATTTATTTCAGATCAGGCATTGCGCGAATATCACCTGCCACAGTTTAAAGCTGCAATTGATGCCGGCGCAAAAACCATCATGATTAATTCCGGACTGATTAATGGGGTGCCGGTGCATGCAAACTATAAACTGCTTACCAGATTGCTGAAAGAAGAACTGGGCTTTAAAGGTCTGGCTGTAACTGATTGGGGAGATATTGAAAACCTGCATCAGCGAGACCACGTAGCAAAGGATAATAAAGAAGCAGTAATGATTGCCATCAACGCAGGCATAGATATGTCTATGGTTGCCTATAACTATGAACCTTTCTGTGATGACCTGATTGCACTGGTTAAAGAGGGTAAAGTGAAAATGGAACGTATTGACGATGCCGTGAGAAGGATCTTACTGGTAAAGTATGAGCTCGACCTTTTTAATAAACCAACTACTAACCCTAAAGACTATCCTAAATTTGGCAGCAAAGAGTTTGAACAGGCTTCTTACCTTACCGCTGCAGAATCTATCACCCTGTTAAAAAACACGGATAATGCATTGCCTATAAGCAAAGGCGCTAAAATTCTGGTAACCGGTCCTCATGCTAATTCTATGCGTACTCTAAACGGTGCATGGACTTACTCATGGCAGGGAGAAAAAACGGAAGAATTTGCTGGTAAGTACAACACCATACTAGAAGCCCTACAATTAAAAGCGGGCAAAGAAAATGTTTCTTATGTGCCTGGCGTGAGCTACAAAATGGATGGCAAATATTTTGAGGAATATGCCGATCAGCTGGAACAGGCGGTTGCCGCAGCTAAAAACGCCGATGTGGTGGTGCTTTGCCTGGGAGAAAACTCTTACACGGAAACGCCGGGTAACCTGAGCGACCTCTACCTGTCTGACCTGCAAACAGAGCTTGCAAAAAGATTAGCCGCTACAGGTAAAAAGATTATCCTGGTTTTGAACGAAGGAAGACCCAGGATAATCAGCAAATTTGAGAAAAACATGAACGCGGTGATGCAGGCTTACCTTCCGGGAAACTTTGGGGGCGACGCTATTGCGGATATACTGCTGGGAAAAGTTAACCCTTCCGGTAAACTGCCGTATACCTATCCACAATATCCTAATGCCTTGTTTACGTATTACCATAAACCATCTGAATCTCGTTCTACTACAGAAGGTGTGTATAACTATGATGCCGATTACAATCCGCAGTATGTATTTGGCCACGGTTTAAGCTACAGCACTTTTAAATACAGCCCTATAAAATTAAGCAGCACCACCTTGCAGAAAAATGAGGTGTTAACTGTATCTGTACAAGTAACCAATACCGGCAAAATGCAGGGCAAAGAAAGTGTATTGCTTTTTACCAGCGACCTGGTAGCTACACTGATTAGCCCGGATGCTAAGCGCCTTCGTGGTTTTGAGAAAATAGAACTTAAAGCGGGTGAAACTAAAACCGTAACTTTTAAGCTTAACCGCGATGAGCTTGGATTTATAGATACCGAAGGTAAAAAAGTTACCGAAGACGGAGATTTTACCATTCAGATTGCCGACCAGAAAATCAATTTCAACTACAAGAACTAATGATCAATAAAAATATTCTAGCTGCTATAGCCCTTACCCTTGCCGGATGTTCGGCCAAAAAACCAACTGTAGAAACCACAACGGGCGTAAAAACAGGCGATGTAGCCGTATGGTTAACTACCGGAGACCGTGCATCACTTTTACAGCCACAAACTGCCGTATTAAACTTTGCTATAGCAAGTAATACCAACCCTACCATAGAAGTTGATGATGCAGAGAAATTTCAGAAGATTGACGGCTTTGGCTATACGCTAACCGGTGGCAGTGCAGGTTTAATCAATGCAATGGACGAAAAGTCTAAAGATGCCTTGCTGGAAGAACTGTTCTCTCTTAAAAATAATGGTATTGGGGTAAGTTACCTGAGGATAAGCATTGGCGCGTCTGACCTGAGTGCAGATACTTTTACCTATAACGAGCTGCCTGCGGGCCAGACTGATATTAATCAGGATAAGTTTTCCATCGCAAAGGAAATGACTGATCTTATACCTATCCTGAAAAAGATTGTAGCCATTAACCCTTCCATCAGTATACTGGGAAGCCCCTGGACGGCGCCTACCTGGATGAAGACCAATAACAGTTTTAAAGGCGGAAGTTTGAAACCAGAATATTATACCTCGTATGCTAACTACCTGGTAAAATATATTCAGGCCATGAAATCGCAGGGAATTACTATTGATGCAATTACTATCCAGAATGAACCCTTGCACCCGGGTAATGTGCCCAGTATGTATATGGAGGCCGCAGATCAGGCTATATTCGTCAAATCTGCCTTAGGCCCTGTATTTAAATCGGCCGGGGTTAAAACAAAAATCCTGGTTTATGACCATAATGCAGACAGACCAGATTATCCTATCACCATACTTAATGATCCTGAAGCAAAACAATACGTAGACGGTTCTGCCTTTCACTTATATGCAGGAAACATCTCTGCATTATCTAAAGTACATGAAGCGCATCCTGATAAAAACGTATATTTTACAGAACAGTGGGTAGGTGGCCCGGGGAAATTTGATGAAGACCTGAAATGGCATGTATCTACGCTGATTATTGGTGCTACCCGTAACTGGAGCCGTAATGTTTTAGAGTGGAACCTGGCAGCAGATCCTTTATACGGTCCGCATACCGAGGGTGGCTGCGTAACTTGTTTAGGCGCCATTACAGTGAGCCCTGCGGTAACCAGAAATGTAGCTTATTATATTATTGGACATGCCTCTAAGTTTGTTTTACCGGGTTCGGTGAGAATTGCCTCGAACATTACGGGCAATGTGCAGAATGTAGCCTTTAAGAGACCCGACGGTAAAATAGTGCTGATAGCGTGTAATGGAAATAATCAAACCCAGGCATTTAACATCAGCTATAAAAACAAGGTAGTAACCACCAGTTTACCTGCTGGAGCTGTGGCTACCTATGTATGGTAAATAAATATTTGGCAGGCTGATTGTTATTATAAACCGAAAGATAATTTACTATATCACGTAAAAAAACAACAGATGGGAAATTCAATGCTAGCACTGGCTGCAATTGCAGGTTTACTTTCAGCATGTCAGAATAAAACACCAGAGGAGAAAATTGATAGCCTGGCTACCTCCTCAGATACTACCATAACTAACAATAAAGCCTGCTATGCCTATATCAGCAATAAAGATACGGTATCACTTTCTCTGGTAAAAGCCGGAACCAAAATCGGCGGTGAGCTTGACTATAATTATTTTGAAAAAGATAAGAATACAGGTACCATTGCCGGTCTTGTTAAAGGCGATACCATATTTGCAGATTACACCTTCCGCTCTGAAGGGGCTACCTCGGTGAGGGAAGTTGTATTTCTAAAAAAGGGCGACCAGCTGATTGAAGGTTATGCCGATATGAAAGATGAGGGTGGCAAATCTATATTTACCAATGTTAAGAATCTGAAGTTTGATGACAAGATGCCGCTATCTGTTATCAACTGTAAATAAGCTTAGCGCGGTTCTGCCTTAAAAGGCTTCGAACCGCTCCCAAAAGCCGTCTACCGGTAGTTTGGCAAATATATTTACAGGTTCCTTTTTTACAGGATGTAAAAACTGGAGCCTCCTTGCATGTAAGCAGATACTTCCTTTACGGCTGCCCCTTGGGTAGCCGTATTTATTATCGCCCACAATTGGGCAGCCTAAAGTAGAAAGCTGTACCCTGATCTGGTGTGACCTTCCTGTTAAAGGATCTACTTCGATAAGATAATATCCTCCCAGCTCTCCTATTATACGATAACTCAGCTCTGCACGCTGACTGCCTGCAACCTCTTTAAGATGTGGGGTTACCACATTGGTTTTTGTATTTTTAACCAGGTAATGTACCAGCGTGCCTGATGGTACTTCAGGTTTATTACGTACTATAGCCCAATAGGTTTTTTTCACCTCGCGGTTTTTAAATACCGCGTTCATCCGTTCCAGTGCCTTACTGGTTTTGGCAAACAGGATTACCCCGCTAACCGGCCGGTCTAAGCGGTGCACAACCCCCAGAAAGGCACCTCCGGGTTTGTTATAGGTGGCAGCAATATATTTCTTTACCTTTTCGTCTAGCGGCTCATCGCCGGTTTCATCTACCTGTACAATATCACCTGCACGTTTATTAATCGCAATCAGGTGATTATCTTCATAAAGAATGTCTTTAGCAGTTACCGGCATTTAGTATTGTTCTTTTTCGTTTGGAAAATCATTAGACTTCACATCTTGGATATATGCTTTTGCAGCACCCAGTATCTCTTCATAAAGATTGAGGTACTGACGCAGAAAACGTGGCCTGAAGCCCTTGGTTAGGCCAATCATATCATTAACAACCAGCACCTGTCCGTCGCAATGCGGACCGGCACCAATACCGATAGTAGGTATCAGCAGGCTTTCTGAAACTTCTTTAGCCAGTTTGGCCGGTATTTTTTCAAGTACTACACCAAAACATCCTGCTTCCTGTAAGGCATGGGCATCAATCTTCAGCTTTTCAGCCTCTGCTTCATCTTTGGCCCTTACAGTATAAGTTCCAAATTTGTAAATAGACTGAGGGGTTAAACCCAGATGGCCCATTACCGGAATACCTGCAGTAATAATACGCTGTACAGACTCCACAACCTCAGTTCCACCTTCCAGTTTGATACCGTGTGCACCAGATTCTTTCATGATCCTGATGGCAGAGTTTAATGCTTCTTTAGAATTGCCCTGGTAAGATCCGAAGGGTAAATCTACTACTACAAATGCACGTGTAGCACCTCTTACAACGCTCTGCGCATGATAGATCATCTGATCTAGGGTGATAGGCAGGGTGGTTTCATGACCCGCCATTACATTTGATGCTGAATCTCCAACAAGTAAAACATCTAGTCCCGCATCATCTAAAACAGTAGCCATGGAGTAGTCGTAGGCCGTTAACATAGATATTTTCTCACCACTCTGCTTCATTTCCTGCAGAATATGTGTGGTTATTCGTTTTACTTCTTTGTGTACAGACATAAATTTATGCTTTAAGCGAACAAAATTAGGGTATTCAATTGAGAAACTGGTGGCCTGACACTGATTATATGAGCCAGACAGCCCAACAATTTAATCCTTTCAAAAAAAATATTGATTTGACTGTTCAAAAACCTATCTTTGTATCCCGAAATGAACGGGTTAGATAACACCATATTTGTTAATCATTACAGCGACACTAAACTCGCAAATCTTCCTTCATTAATCCCTTTTTTAAACTTTATTTCTCATTTTTATTACAATGACTAACTACACCAAGTTACCTGCGATCCTTTTATTGGCTGATGGTACCGTTTACTACGGTAAAGCGGCCGGAAAAATTGGTACGACTACAGGAGAGATTTGTTTCAACACAGGAATGACCGGATATCAGGAAATTTTTACTGATCCATCTTACTTCGGTCAGATTATGGTGACCACAAATGCCCACATCGGTAATTATGGTATCCATAAGGAAGAGATTGAATCTGATTCAATCAAAATAGCTGGTTTGGTTTGTAAGAATTATAACATTGGTTACAGCCGTAAAGAAGCGAGCGAATCTATTCAGGATTATTTTCAGGATGAAAACATTGTTGGTATCTCTGATATTGACACCCGTGCGCTGGTAAGGAAAATCAGAGACCAGGGGGCAATGAATGCCATTATCTCATCTGAAATTACTGATATTGAAGAATTGAAAAAGAAACTTGCAGAAGTTCCTTCAATGGACGGTCTGGAGCTTTCTTCGCAGGTATCTACCAAAGAACCTTATTTCTACGGTTCTCCAGATGCTACCTACAAAGTGGCAGCTGTAGATTTTGGAATTAAGAAAAACACACTGCGTAACTTTGATAACAGAGACCTGTATGTACAGGTTTTCCCTGCCAAAACTTCTTTTGAAGAAATGGATAAATGGGGCGCTGATGCTTACTTCATTTCCAATGGCCCCGGCGATCCTGCCGCTATGCCGTATGCAATTGAAACGGTAAAACAAATTCTGGATACAGACAAGCCCTTATTTGGCATCTGCTTAGGGCACCAGTTGCTGGCACAGGCAAACGGCATTGGCACCATGAAAATGTTTAACGGCCACAGGGGATTAAACCACCCGGTAAAAAATATTATTAAAGACCATTGTGAGGTTACTTCTCAGAATCACGGTTTTGGTGTAATTCCGGAAGAAGTGAGAAGTTCTGATAAAGTGGAGATAACGCATATTAACCTGAACGACGACAGTATTGAAGGTATCCGTGTGAAAGGTAAAAAAGCATTCTCGGTGCAATACCACCCTGAATCATCTCCGGGTCCGCATGATTCGCGTTACCTGTTTGATGATTTTGTAAACCTGATTAAAGGTGAACCAGGCTGGTAAAGACTCATAATCATCATATTACCGACATTTTTAGAAGGATTGAGCATTTCAATCCTTTTTTTATGAAACGCTTAGTACATTTATTATATGGATAGAACCAATGCCATTATCACTGTGCGCAACCTGGTGAAAAATTATGATGATTTTTCTGCGGTGAAGGGCATCAGTTTTGATGTTTACGAGAATGAAATCTTTGGCCTTTTAGGACCGAATGGGGCAGGAAAAACCACCACACTGGAAATTATTGAAACCCTTCGTACAAAAACTTCGGGACAGATTACCGTAGATGGCTTCTCTGTAGATGATAATGCGAACGAGATAAAACGCATTATCGGCGTACAGCTGCAGGCTGCAGGTTACTATCCTAACCTGAACCTGGTAGAACTGATGGAACTGTTTGCGGGCCTGTACGGGGTAAACATTAAACCGATAGAAATGCTGGAAAAAGTAAACCTGCAGGATAAAGCCAAGGCTAAATATAAAGCCCTGTCTGGCGGACAAAAACAGCGTTTTTCTATAGCTACTACCTTACTGAACTCGCCTAAAATTATCTTTCTTGATGAGCCTACCACCGGATTAGATCCTCAGGCACGCCGTAATTTATGGGACCTGATCAGTGATATCCGTAAACACGGTACCACAGTAGTACTTACCACGCATTATATGGACGAGGCAGAGCAGCTTTGTGACCGTGTTGCCTTTGTGGAGCATGGTGAAATCATAGCACTGGATACCCCTGATAATCTGATAGACCAGTTGATTAACCGTGGATTTGAACGTACTAAAGAAGTTAAAAAGGCAAATCTGGAAGACGTATTTATCAGTCTTACCGGAAAAGAATGGCGCGAAGGATAATGACACCAGAAATGAAAAAACCATACAATCATCATAAAGCTACCCTGGCACTGGCTAAAGCCAGCTTCCGTTCCATTATGCGGAGCCCCTCGGCCGTAGTATTTACCCTGGCTTTCCCGCTGATCTTTATCCTGGTTTTCGGGTTTTTAGGCGGCGGCGGTATTAAAGTAGACCTTGCCGTTGCACCGGGATCTGATTTACAAAACCCGGTAATTAAAGGTTTGGAAGCAACCGCTGTGGTGCGCCTCATTAAGAATGAAACCTTAACTGATATCAATAAGCAATTAGAGAAGGGTACTATTGCAGGGGTAATCAATGTACAGAAAAATACATATGCCCAGCCTGCTTATCTGGCCAACATACAATACAGTTCGGCATCAATAGACCGGGGCAATATTCTTAAGTCTGTGCTCAACAACCTGATGTATACGCTGAACAGCCGTGATTTAAAACCTGCAGTAGCACAGATCAGCGAAAGCGTAGTGCATGGTAGAACATACCGCACCATAGATTTTATCCTACCTGGACAGCTTGGCTTCTCTTTACTCAGTACAGGGGTATTTGGTACGGCATTCGTATTCTTCAGCTTAAGGCAGACCCTGGTGATTAAACGTTTTTTTGCCACACCGGTAAGAAGATCGAGCATTATTCTGGGTGAAGGACTTGCCAGGATTGGCTTTGCACTGTTAGGGGCAGTATTTATCATTCTGCTGGGACATTTCTTTTTCAAGTTTACGCTGATACACGGCTTCATTACTGTTTTAAATATGCTGGCGCTCTCGGTAATAGGCCTGGTAGTATTTATGGGCTTTGGCTTTGTGGTATCGGGTATAGCCAAAAGTGAAAGCACCATCCCCCCTATTGCCAATATTATTACCTTGCCACAGTTTCTGCTGTCTGGCACGTTTTTTTCTATTGATAACTTTCCATCCTGGCTGCAGCCAATTAGTCGCGCCTTGCCATTAACGTATCTGAATGATGCGATGAGGCAGGTAGCTTTTGAGGGTGCAGGCTTATGGGATGTGAAATTACAGATACTGATTATGGTACTCTGGGGCTTAGCTATATATGCCCTGGCGGTGAAGGTATTTAAATGGGAGTAATATTTATAGGGTAAAGCGTCCCTATAGTTTAAATTTTATTCTAACTTTGAATATCACCTTAGTAATTGTAATAAATACACTAAGCAGTAAAACACTTAAAACAAATAAAATGAGTTTAATAATTGATGTTCATGCAAGGCAAATCCTCGATTCAAGAGGTAACCCTACTGTTGAAGTAGAAGTAATCACTGAAAATGGCCAGATGGGCCGTGCTGCTGTACCTTCTGGTGCCAGTACAGGTAAACACGAGGCTGTTGAACTTAGAGACGGTGACAAAAATGTCTACATGGGCAAAGGTGTATTAAAGGCTGTTGAAAACGTTAACAAGAAAATTGCAAAAGAACTTCAGGGTATCGATGTTTTTGAGCAAAATCTGATTGACAAAGCCATGATCGACCTTGACGGATCAGAAAACAAAGGTAATTTAGGTGCAAACGCAATCTTAGGTGTTTCTTTAGCGGTTGCTAAAGCGGCAGCGGCAGAAAGCAGACAACCTTTATACCGTTATATTGGTGGTGTTAACGCTAACACTTTACCTATTCCGATGATGAACATCTTAAACGGTGGTGCACACGCGGATAATAAAATTGACTTCCAGGAATTCATGATCATGCCATTAGGTGCGAACAGTTTCTCTGAAGCCTTACAAATGGGAACTCAGGTTTTTCACCACCTGAAAGATGTATTGAAGAAAAAAGGTTATTCAACTAACGTTGGTGACGAAGGTGGTTTTGCTCCAAACATTGGTTCAAACGTAGAAGCAATTGAAACTGTTTTAACAGCTATTGAAACTGCTGGTTTTACTCCTGGTAAAGACATCTGGATTGCAATGGATGCTGCTGCATCTGAAATGTATGATTCAAGCACTAAAACTTATAACTTCCATAAATCATCTGGTGAGAAATTAACTTCTGATGAGATGGTTAAATACTGGGTAGACTGGGCTAACAAATATCCTATTATCTCTATTGAAGATGGTTTAGATGAGGATGACTGGGCTGCATGGGAAGCTTTAACACTTGCTATTGGTAAGAAAGTACAGTTGGTAGGTGACGATTTATTTGTTACTAACGTTAAACGTTTACAACAAGGTATTGATAAAAGCATTGCTAACTCTATCCTGGTTAAAGTTAACCAGATTGGTTCATTAACTGAGACAATCAATGCAGTTAGTTTAGCTCAGAATAGTGGTTATACTTCTGTAATGAGTCACCGTTCTGGAGAAACTGAAGATACTACCATTGCTGACTTAGCTGTTGCATTAAACTGCGGTCAGATCAAAACTGGTTCTGCTTCACGTTCTGACAGGATTGCAAAATACAACCAATTATTACGTATCGAAGAAGAATTGGGATCTGCTGCACGTTTCATCGGCAGAGATTTTAAATTCATCAAAAAATAATAATCTGAAGCAGCCTGATTTTTAACGGTCAGGTATTGCAGATGAGCTTTTTAAAAGATCCGGAGTTTATAACTTCGGATCTTTTTTTATTTATATATTTGTCATTATGAACAGATTGCTGGAAATTTTCAAGAACAAATACTTCCTGTCAGCCGCAGCATTTGCAGTATGGATGTTATTTTTTGATAAGAATGACATGCTTTCCCAATATGAATACCGCACTGAGGTGCATAAACTGCAGGAAGAAAAAGAATTCTACGAAACTGAAACTGCAAAGGTTAAAAAAGACCTTAACGAATTGAACACTAATCTGAATACCGCAGAGAAGTTTGCCCGTGAAAAGTACTTCATGAAAAGAGACAATGAAGATGTTTTTGTGATTATTAACGAGGCGCCGAAAGATTAGTTAATAGCCAAACTTAGGTAACGACAGTTTATACCTTACCACCACTATCCGCAGTGCAAATATAAAGGTAATTACTACCACCTTGGCCACATCTGTTTTAAGGTTACAATGCAGCAGCAGGAAGTAGAGCATGCCGCCAATGATGCAGGCCGTAGCATAAATCTCTTTTCTGAATATCAAAGGAATTGTATTCAGCAGGGTATCCCTGATCACTCCCCCAAAACATCCGGTAATAGTTCCCAGTGCAACACAGATACCAGGGCTTAGTCCGAAGGCAAGACCTTTCTGAATACCCAGTACGGTAAACAGTCCCAGACCCAGGGAATCAAAAAGGAACAGGGTAATCTTAAATTTCTTGATACCACGTTTAAAAAACATGGTGAGTATAGAAGTAATCAGGATCAGAAAGCAGTAATTCACATCGCGCATCCATTTTACGGGGGTATCTCCCAATAAAAGATCGCGTACGGTTCCACCACCGATAGATGTTACAAAAGCGATGATCAGTATACCAAAAGGATCAAGCCTGCGCTGCATGGCAGCAAATGAGCCTGAAATAGCGAATGAGATGGTTCCTAATATCTCTATAACCTGTGATGTTGTAAATTCCATGTACCTGGGTGTTTATAGCAGCATTTTAAATAGCCGAGTTTCGTTTCCTGATGAACCATTCTGTACTCAGCAGCAGCAGAATTAAAAAGAATAACCATTTCATGCTGATCAGTGCTTCATAGCGGCGGTCTTCATAACTCAGGGTTTTCATACGTTCGCTCTTGCGCAGTTCATCTTTGATGGATGAGATCCCGTCAGGAAAAAACAGCTTTCCCTTTGTTTGGGCAGACAGCTGGTAAAGCAGATGGTGATTGGCTATGGTTTGCTGAAATTCTGCATCGAGCTTGTTTACGTAAAACATACCTGCTGCCCGGTATTGCTTTGCGGCCAGTGTGGTACTGGCTTTATAAGTATAGCTGCCGGGGGGCAATAATCCCGCATCAAGCTGATAGGCAGATTCTACTTTGCCAAAGGCAAAAGGGTATAACTTGCCTTTCTCATTGCTGATTTCAATATTTACATCGGGAGTATTTATTGGTTCATAGCTGTCGTTATAGAGCGTGGCATTCAGTACTACAGGTTCATTTTCATCAAAACTTTCTGTGGACGCATAAACCCTGAATTTCCGTTTATCATCTTTTACCGACAGGTATTGTACTGTTTTACTGATCAGCTCATCAAATACAGGATGACCTTTTGCCCCCTCTCTTTCCTCACTGAGCTTCCATTTCCATATCCCCTCTCCCAGCAGATAGCCGGTTTTCCTTTTATTATCATTCATAAAGAATAAAGCCGGCTCCACAGGTTGTTTGTTCCCACTGCGCTGCCGCAGTACCACCTGGGCATTCCCGGCTACCTGCAGATGTCCGGAAGGAGATTGCAGCGGATCAAAACTGCTGATTGTTTTTTTTGATGCTTCACTGAGATCGAACACCGAAAACTGCTGGTCTGCACTGCTGTAACTATAATTAACCGGGCCATTATCTGTGGAGAAACGTATGCCTTGCTGTACCGCATTAAGTGCGTCGGTATGAGTTTGCAGTCCGATGACATATAGTAGCGAAGTTTTAGCATCCTTTAACCTGTTTATAAATGCAGTACCGGCAGTTTGCAATCCTGGTAACTGGTAGAGAATAATCAGCGCGTAATCCTGCGGATTCACTTTTGACAACTCTTCGCCCAGCGCTACTGTAACTTCATGGTGTTTATTTACTGCTATGGCATTTCTGAAGGCAGCAATATCAGGATGTGGCCCATCAGCAGCAATGAGTACTTTCTGGCTGCCATCAATTACCTCAAGATGGATTTGCCTGGTATTGTTCACAGCAGATATTTCACCGTTTACGGGAGAGAGGGATACTGTATACCGGTGGTGGCCTAAAGTACCTGCTTTTAATTGTACCTGAACATCTTTGGTAAAGAGGTTTCCCTTCAGCTGTACCGTCTGCTGATGAATTACCTTTCCATTCTCATTAACACTGAGTACAGATGATGCAGCATTGCACTGGTATGCCTGTACATTGATCTCCAGCTTAAAATCATTGTTCAGATAAACCAGATCGTTATGGTTGATGTTAGCGATCAGCAAATCTTTTTTAGCCACAGTATCTCCCATAGCGATGGTATAAACCGGGGCCTGCAGATTGGCAAGTCCGTTACCGTTGCCTTCGCGGTTAAAGATACCATCACTGGCCAGTATAACCGCTCCCACATTTCTGTTGGTAAACTCATCATTGAGTTTTCGCTCCACTGCAGTCACATTGCTGGTTTTACCTTTGTAGCTAAAGTCTAAGCCCTGGGCCACCTGATCACTAAACCGATAGGTTCTTACATCGTATTGCTGTGAGAGGTCTTTAACCAGCTGCTGCAGTTCCTCCTTATACTTATCCCTGTTAAATCCGGCAGCGGTAAATGCTGCAACAGATTCTGAATTATCCTGGGCAATTAAAACAATCGGCCTTTCAAGGGTATAGGTTACCTGTTTGATGAGTGGCGAAAACAATAACCAGAGGATTAAGGTAATACAAACCGCCCTTACAGCAGCCAATCCGATTCTGACATTGCTGCTTAAATTATCTTTGCGGCTGTATAACAACCAGGCTATAAGAAGGCCCGTCAATGTGCAGCCCAGCAATGAAAGAAAAGAATATATTGTAAATGAATTGCCCATCAATAAAATAAAGATGCTAAAAAAAAACGTCAGGGAAAATCCCTGACGTTTTTAATGTGGCTTTGATTGTTATTTTACAGCATACCACCGCAAACAGAAAGTACCTGTCCGGTTACATAGGCACTCATATCTGAAGCAAGAAATACACAAACGTTGGCAACATCTTCAGGCTCACCAGCTCTTTTCAAAGGAATTCCTTCTTCCCAGCCTTTTACCACCTTTGGATCAAGTACATCTGTCATTTCAGTGCGGATAAAACCTGGCGCCACAACATTGGTACGGATATTTCTTGAGCCTAGTTCTTTGGCTACAGATTTTGAAAAACCGATAATACCTGCTTTAGAAGCTGCATAATTTGCCTGACCGGCATTTCCCTGCACCCCTACCACAGAACTTAAATTAATGAATGATCCCTTTCGGTTTTTCATCATAATTTTAGAAGCGGCCTTGGTTACGTTGAATACAGATTTCAGGTTCACATTGATCACGTCGTCCCAGTTCTCCTCACTCATACGCATCAATAAACCATCTTTAGTAATCCCTGCATTGTTTACCACAATATCAATAGTGCCAAATTCTGCAACAATATCAGCAATCAGTTTCTCTGCTTCATCAAACTTAGAAGCATCTGAACGGTAACCTTTAATTTTGGTACCGAAAGACTGTAATTCCTGTTCTAATGCTTCCCCTTTTTCTACTGAAGACAAGTAGGTGAATGCAACATTTGCACCCTGCTCAGCAAATTTCTCCGCTATTTTGCGGCCTATTCCTTTTGAAGCACCAGTAACTAATGCTGTTTTTCCTTCTAATAGTTTCATTTAAAATATGTTATATGTAACGTGTTTATATAGCAGGCTCCTGCTGGCTAAGGCAGTGAAAGCTGCCAAGACCCCAGATAATATCTGTTGAATCAATACCTATTACCTTCCTGTCAGGAAAAGCATCCTGCAGTATATCAAGCGCAATCTTATCGTTCACATCTCTGAATGTAGGTACGATTACTGCGGCATTGGCGATATAAAAATTAGCATATGATGCCGGCAAACGGGTATCTTCATGGATTACCGGCGAAGGCATTGGCAGCTGGATAATGTTTAAAGGCATACCATTAATCAGGCGCATCGCTTTCAGCTCCTCAAGATTCTCTTTTAACAGAATATAGTTTTCATCTAAGGGGTTCGACTCAATTACTGTAACAACCGTATTTGGATTTACAAACCTGGTAATATCATCAATATGGCCATCTGTATCATCGCCCACAATGCCATCTCCTACCCACAAAACCTGCAGCGCACCGTAGCATTCTTTAAGGTATTCTTCAATCTGCTCCTGGTTTAGATGCGGGTTACGGTTTTCATTGAGCAGGCAGGCCCGCGAAGTTAGGATGGTACCTGCACCATTAAACTCTACCGAACCACCTTCCATCACAATACCTGGGTTAAATACCGGCACGTCAAAATGGTCGCCAATTCTGGTTGGAATAACATCATCCAGCTCATAGGGAGGATATTTTCCGCCCCAGGCGTTATAACCCCAGTCTACAATCACCTTTTTAGGTGTTGCCTCCGGATTAATGAGAAATGCAGGTCCGTGATCACGGCACCAGGCATCATTACTGGGGTTAAAATAGAATTCTACCTGCTCCAGATCTGCTCCGGCTTCCTGTAGTTTTTCTATAGCAAAGGCTTTGGTAGCTTCATCATTTACATTGATACGTACCTTTTCTCCAGTAGCCACAATTTTAATGAATTCACAATATGGCGCATAAATACTATCTATTTTGCCTGGCCATGAAGCTTCCTTATGCGGCCATGTTAACCAGGTAGCTTCGTGCTTTTCCCACTCTGCCGGAAAACGGTAACCCGCTTTTCTGGGCGAATTATCAAACAGACTCGTCATCGATATATCTTTTGGTGATTTGTGCATAACTATCAATTCTTCTGTCGCGCAGGAAAGGCCAGTGGGTGCGGTAGCTATCAGATTTTGACAGGTCCAGTTCTACCACCTTTAGTTCTTCTTCATTGTGAGAAGCCTGATATAACAGGGAACCGAATGGATTGGATACAAACGACCCGCCCCAGAAAGAAACCCCGGCTTCTTCGCCAACGCGGTTGATGCTTACCACAGGTACACCGTTGGCAATGGCGTGCGACCGCTGAATGGTCTGCCATGCATTGTATTGTTCTTTATTAGTTCCTTCATCCTGCGTAGTTGCCCAGCCTATTGCTGTTGGATACACGAGGAAGTCGGCCCCCATTAGCGCAGTTAAACGTGCTGCTTCCGGATACCATTGGTCCCAGCAGATCAACACACCAATTTTAGCGTATTTGGTTTTAAATACTTTATAGCCAAGATCGCCCGGGGTGAAGTAAAATTTCTCATAGAAACCCGGATCATCTGGAATATGCATTTTGCGGTATTTCCCTAAATACTTACCATCGGCATCAAGTACGGCAGTGGTATTATGGTACAATCCTTCTGCACGTTTTTCAAAAAGGGAAGCTATAATTACAACGTTCAGTTCGGCAGCTACTGCAGATAAGGCATCAGTTGAGGGGCCCGGAATAGTTTCTGCCAGCTTGAAGTTTTCATAATCTTCTTCATCACAAAAATAAAGTGAGGTGAAGAGCTCCTGCAGGCATACCACCTGGGCACCCTGCGCAGCAATTTCACGGATCTTTACTATTGCTTTATCTAAATTTTCTTGTTTGTTACTGGTACAGCTCATCTGCACCAATCCAACTTGTACTTTAGCCATTCTATAAAAATTTGTGGGACAAAGTTAACAGAAAAAAAATTCTGTACTTATTTATTGTGAAATGGGCCGCTTTTTATCGTCCCGTGCTAACAGCAATGCTGTCACGGTATTCCTGCTGCAGCTCAAAAAGGCATTTGGCGCAGAGACAGCTTTCGTAAGTCTCGCTGATATACTGCACCTCGTTAAGGTTCAGGTGCACTACACTGCACTGGCATTTGGTATAGGCATTAGCCTTACACTCAATGGGGGCGCCGCAGCGTTCGCAAGGTATAATCTCGTGTTTTGCCATTCTATTGCCTTATAAACAACAAAAGTACGGTAAATTGAATTACCGTACTTTCAAACTCGTTATTATGAGATTTAGATTATCCTGAACAGCTGATACAGCCTTCTTCCATAGAACAAACCGGGCCGTCAGTAATTTCTTCAACTACCTGCTCAATATGTTCCGGAATTACCGGCTCCATCGCTTTTCCTGCCTGATTCTCTACAGTAAACTTCACGGCCTGTGAAGCTGCCTGAGTTCTCAGATAATACATTCCGGTTTTTAAACCTTTCTTCCAGGCATAGAAATGCATTGAAGTTAATTTGGAAGTATTAGGGGCATTGATAAATAAATTCAGTGACTGAGACTGGCAGATATAAGCGCCACGGTCTGCAGCCATATCAATAATGCTACGCATTTTGATTTCCCAAACTGTTTTGTATAGTTCTTTAATATAATCAGGGATTTCGGCGATGTCCTGAATGGAACCATTTGCCAGGATAATCCTGTCTTTCATAGCAGGGGTCCATAAGCCCAGGGCAACAAGGTCTTTCAGCAGGTGTTTGTTAACTACCACAAATTCACCACTCAATACCCTACGGGTATAAATATTTGAAGTATATGGTTCAAAACACTCGTTGTTACCTAAAATCTGAGAAGTTGATGCCGTAGGCATTGGTGCAACAAGTAATGAGTTACGTACACCGTCTTTCACAACTTTAGCACGCAGGGTTTCCCAATCCCATCTGTTACTACCAGGAGTTACGTTCCACAGATCAAACTGGAATTTGCCTTCAGACAGCGGTGAACCTTTAAAGGTTTCATACGCACCATCTTTAAGTGCAAGATCATGCGAAGCAGTCATTGCAGCGAAGTAAATAGTTTCAAAAATATCTTTGTTCAGTTCTTTGGCACCTTCACTTTCAAATGGTAAACGCATCAGGATAAAGGCATCTGCCAGTCCCTGTACACCCAGGCCAACCGGTCTGTGGCGCATATTAGAGTACCTCGCCTCTTCAATAGGGTAATAGTTATAATCAATTACCTTGTTCAGGTTTAAGGTAGCCTGGTAAGTAACCTCATATAATTTCTGGTGATCAAATTCACCGTTTACCACAAACCTTGGTAATGCGAGTGAAGCCAGGTTACAAACTGCAACTTCATCTTTGGAACTATATTCCATGATCTCGGTACACAGGTTAGAACTTTTAATGGTTCCTAAATTCTGCTGGTTAGATTTACCATTGGCAGCATCTTTATATAGCAGGTATGGGGTCCCGGTTTCAATCTGTGAATCCAGGATGGCAAACCATAATTCCTGAGCTTTGATCGTTTTACGGGCGCGGCCTTCTTTTTCATAACGCTCATATAAAGCGTTGAATTCTTTGCCAAAGCAATCTGCCAGACCAGGAGCCTCATCCGGACTGAATAAACTCCAGTCGCCATTTGCTTCAACACGTTCCATAAACAGATCAGAGATCCACAGCGCATAAAACAAATCACGCGCACGCATTTCTTCTTTACCATGGTTTTTACGCAGGTCAAGGAAAGCAAAAACATCAGCATGCCATGGCTCCAGGTAAATTGCAAAGGCACCTTTACGCTTACCTCCACCCTGATCTACATAACGTGCAGTATCATTAAATACTTTCAGCATAGGTACAATACCGTTACTGGTACCATTGGTTCCGCTGATATAGGCACCTGTTGCCCTCACATTGTGAATGCTTAGCCCGATACCACCTGCACTTTGTGAAATCTTGGCAGTTTGTTTAAGTGTATCATAGATACCTTCAATACTGTCATCCTGCATCGTTAACAGGAAGCATGAAGACATTTGTGGTTTTGGTGTTCCTGCATTAAACAAGGTTGGTGTACCATGTGTAAACCAGCGCTCGCTCATCAGGTTATAACTTGCAATTACGCTGTCAATATCACCTTTATGGATACCCACAGCCACACGCATATATAAGTGTTGCGGACGCTCAACGATAATACCGTTAACTTTTAACAGATATGATTTTTCAAGTGTTTTGAAACCGAAGTAATCAAAACCAAAATCCCTGTCGTAGATAATTGTGCTGTCTAACAGGTCAGCATTTTGCTGAATTACTTCCCACACGTCTTCAGCAATTAGCGAAGCTGATTTACCTGTTTTTGGATCTATATAAGTATACAGCATTTCCATTGTTTTGGAAAATGATTTCGTAGTATTCTTATGCAGGTTTGATACAGCAATCCTTGAAGCCAGCAAGGCATAATCAGGATGTTTTGTGGTTAAAGAGGCAGCAGTTTCCGCAGCCAGGTTATCTAATTCAGATGTGGTTACGCCATCAAATAATCCTTCAATTACCTTTTTGGCAACATCAATAGGATCAACCAGCTCTGGATTAAAGCCATAACACAATTTCTCAATGCGGGCTGTAATTTTGTCAAACCGCACCGCTTCTTTGCGGCCATCTCTTTTTTCTACAAACATATTTTCTTAGGTTTTTGTATTGCCCGTCCGTTGTGTTATCGGCAGCACCTCAGATCGGCAATCATTTATATTTTTATTAATTCAGGGATTGTTAACAGCTTCTGCTGATTAAAAATCATCATCAAGTGAAAATGCAGCGGCTTTATCTTCTGTTGAAGTAAGCACCCCGCTTTTCTGGTAATCACCAACACGCTTTTCAAAGAAGTTTGTTTTTCCCTGTAAAGAGATCATTTCCATAAAATCAAACGGGTTGGTAGCATTATATATTTTGTCATATCCCAGTTCGGTAGACCATCTGTCTGCCACAAACTCAATATACTGCGACATTAATTTTGCATTCATTCCAATCAGCGCCACCGGCAATGCATCGGTAACAAATTCTTTTTCTATTTCTACAGCATCTTTGATAATGCCGTGAACGGCTTCCTGAGTAAGTCTGTTCTGCAGCATTTTATACAGTAAACACGCAAATTCACAGTGCATACCCTCATCTCTTGAGATCAGCTCATTACTAAAAGTAAGACCTGGCATCAGCCCACGTTTCTTAAGCCAGAATATGGAGCAGAAACTTCCGCTGAAAAATATACCTTCTACTGCAGCAAATGCAACTAAACGTTCAGCAAAATTACCGCCATCAATCCAGCGTAATGCCCACTCTGCTTTTTTCTTTACACAGGGAACAGTTTCTATTGCATGAAATAAACGGTCTTTTTCTTTTTCGTCTTTTATATAGGTATCGATTAACAAAGCATAGGTCTCAGAATGGATATTTTCCATCATAATCTGAAAACCGTAGAAACAGCGCGCTTCAGGCAGCTGTACTTCACTCATAAAGTTAACGGCAAGGTTCTCGTTAACAATACCATCACTGGCTGAGAAAAATGCCAGGATATGAGAAATGAAATGACGCTCGCCGTCATTCAGGTTGTCCCAGTGTTTCTGATCATCAGAAAGATCAATCTCTTCTGCCGTCCAGAAACTAGCCTCGCTTTTCTTATACATTTCCCAGATTGCCGGATACTTGATCGGCAAAAGTACAAAGCGGTCTTTATTCTCTTTCAGTAATACTTCTTCTTCCATGGGTATATTTTAATAATTATATCTTCCTGCAACGATCTTTCTATAATTCTTCACCGTCGGCCTTTCGCTGTTTCCTTCATCAACTAAAGAAAACACAAACATGACTTAATGCGCTAAATATTTAGATATTAAACTCTTAGCCTGACAATACAGGACCAGAATCTTAAGAATCTTGTTAAAACAAATATAAACTATGAGGCTTTTAAACGTTAGCAATAGTTGTTAACAAGCGGGTGTAGTTATCCACACCATGAGGAGAATATTACACTTTATTTACTTTATAAAGTTGGTTTTTCAATTACAACGTTAAGCACACCATCATTATCAATTGTTGATAACATTAGTGTAGATTACTGTTAAGAAAGATCTGGGAAGAAGGTCTAGCTCCTGCGCTCGTAAGTAAGCGTTACTTTAGACTGGCCCTGTCTGAAAAAGCCCAACTCTTTGGCTGCCTGTTCAGAAACATCTATAATATATCTTTTGCCATAAGGGCCCCTGTCATTAATCTCTACTTCTACAGATTTACCATTTGAAAGATTGGTCACTGTGACAATAGTCCCAAAAGGTAAGGTGAGGTGTGCAGCGGTGAGTCTTGCCCTTCGGTATCTGGCTCCGCTGGTGGTTCTGTGGCCTTCAAATTTCCTGTGATAATACGTTGCGAGCCCGGTTTTGATACCTGATACGCTGTCTACATTTAAGCTGTCCTGTTGAGCATTTACCTGCGAAAACATGACCAAACTCAATAAAAGCAAACAATATTTCATATTTATTTTTGTTGGTGAGCAGGCAAATGTAAGTAAAAAAATTCAAACTGATGCAACAGCAAAATGCCCAACAAACTGACGGTCGGGCATTTATGTGTTTTAAGCTATGCTGAGGCTATTTATCAGGCACAAAATTCATTGAAATTGAGTTGACACAGTTACGGGTATTCTTAGCAGTAAAACCTTCTCCTAAAAACACATGTCCGAGGTGGGCTTTACAATTAGCGCATACAATTTCGGTACGTGAACCATCTGCATCGGGCACTCTGATCACAGCTCCTTTAATCTCGTCATCAAAGCTAGGCCAGCCACATTCTGATTCAAATTTCGACTCTGATCGGTACAGTGCCGCATTGCATCGCTTGCAGGTATAGGTACCTTTAGCCTTGTTATTTAACAAGGTTCCGGTGCCGGGATATTCTGTTCCCTTGCGTACAATTACGTCTTCTTCTTCTTTTGTTAATTTATTCCATCCCATTTTGCTGGTTGTTTTGTTAGCTACTTCTTTTTCCTGTTTCTGTGCGCATGCCATCAGGCTGGTCATTAGCACAAGGCCCATTACAATTAGCGATTTATTGATCATGTTTCTCATGTATTTATATACGTTTAACGTGGCGCTGTGGTTTTTAGCACAACAGCAGATTAAGGTGACAGGCGGGTGATATATGCACAAAAAAAGAGGCCCAGAATATGGGCCTCTTCGTATATATTACAGATTGATATTATTTCTTCAATAATTCAGCCATTGCTTCTCCAATTTCTGCAGGGCTTTCTACTACACGGATACCGCATTCTGCCATGATCTTCATTTTAGCAGCAGCTGTATCTTCAGCTCCGCCAACAATTGCACCGGCATGGCCCATTTTACGTCCTGCAGGAGCAGTTTGTCCGGCAATAAAACCAACTACTGGTTTTGTACCGTTTTCTTTAATCCAAAGTGCAGCTTCTGCTTCCATACCACCACCAATTTCACCAATCATGATGATACCTTCAGTTTCCGGATCGTTCATTAATAACTCAACAGCTTCTTTAGTTGTAGTTCCGATAATCGGATCTCCACCAATACCAATAGCTGTGGTGATACCTAATCCGGCTTTTACTACCTGGTCAACAGCTTCGTAAGTTAAAGTTCCTGATTTGGAAACTACCCCCACTGTACCTTTTTTGAAGATAAAACCTGGCATGATACCAATTTTAGCCTCGTCAGCAGTAATTACTCCCGGACAGTTCGGACCAATTAAACGGCAGTCTTTGTCTGAGATATATTCTTTAACCTGAATCATATCCTTTGTAGGGATACCTTCAGTTATACATACAATAACTTTTATTCCAGCTTCTGCAGCTTCCATAATAGCATCTGCAGCAAATGCAGGTGGAACAAAGATGATAGATACATTGGCACCAGCCTGATCAACCGCATCTTTAACCGTGTTAAAAACCGGTCTGTCTAAATGAGTTTGTCCGCCTTTACCAGGTGTTACCCCGCCAACTACGTCAGTTCCGTATTCTATCATTTGTGAAGCATGGTAAGTACCTTCATTTCCGGTAAAACCTTGTACAATTACTTTTGAATCTTTATTTACTAAAACACTCATGTATCTATTTTTTTTATGCAAATCTAAGATTATTGCATGGAATGCCAAATGCAATTTCAACAATAATCAAAAGATCGCGGGAACTGTTACTTAGCGATGCCTACGGAATGAAATTGCAGGTCGTAAAGCCGTTTATAATAGCCATCTATCTTTAATAATTCCTGATGGCTGCCTATTTCCTTGATTTCACCTTTATCGAGTACAATAATCTGATCTGCCTTCTGGATGGTAGAAAGACGGTGGGCAATTACAATAGAAGTACGGCCCTTCATCAGTTTATCAATAGCAGTTTGTATGAGCATTTCCGTTTCGGTATCAACAGAAGAAGTAGCTTCATCCAGTACCAGTATAGAAGGGTTATAAACCAGGGCCCTGATAAAGGAAATAAGCTGTGCCTGCCCTGCAGAAAGCGTAGCTCCCCGTTCCATTACATTATACTGGTAGCCGCCCGGCAGGCGTTCAATAAAATCGTGCGCACCAACCTTCTGTGCGGCATCAACAACTTCGTCCATCGTGATGTTCGGGTTATTGAGTGTGATATTATTAAAAATAGTATCAGAGAACAGGAATACATCCTGCAATACAGTGGCTATATTATTCCGGAGATAGTTCAGTTCATAATCATCAATCTTAACGCCGTCAATCCTGATCTCCCCCTTTTGTATTTCATAGAAACGGTTAAGGATGTTGATGGTGGATGATTTGCCGGCGCCAGTAGCACCTACCATAGCAACGGTCTGTCCGGCTTTAACTTTAAACGTAAGGTCTTTCAGCACAAAATTCTCATCATTGTAAGCAAACCATACTTTATCAAATGATATTTCACCTTGCATTTTCTCGGGAGTGTATACGCCATTATTCAGCGTCAGCTCATCAGTATCTAATACCTTAAACACACGTTCTGCCCCAACCATACCCATTTGCAGGGTATTAAATTTATCGGCCAACTCCCTGATTGGTTTAAACAGCATGCCGATGTAGAGAATAAACTCGGCAATTGTGCCTGGTGTAACGTCTAGCGGTTTGGCCAGTATACTCTTGGCACCGTACCATACCAGTAAACCTAAAGACATGGCCGAAATGATTTCCACTACCGGGAAGAAAATAGAGTAATACCAGTTAGAACGGATGTTGGCATCGCGGTAGCGCTTGTTGATATGCTTAAACTTGCGGTATTCCTGCTCTTCTCTTGCAAAATACTGAATAATAGAAACTCCGCTGATATGCTCCTGCAGATAGGTGTTTAAGTTTGATACTTCTGTTCTGATCTCCTGAAAGGCCGACTTAATAGATTTCTGAAAAACCGACGTGGCCATAATCAGTAATGGCATTGGCAGCAGCACCACAATAGTAAGTTGCCAGTCTGCATAAAACATGACCCCTATAATGGCAATTACCTGTAGTATATCGCCGATAATAACAATGAGCCCTTCAGAAAATATATCTGAAATGGTTTCCAGGTCTGACACGGTACGGGTGATCAGCTGCCCGATGGGTGTTTTATCAAAATATTTGAGCCGCAGCCGGGTAATATGATTAAATACATTGATACGGAGATCACGGATAGCCGACTGCCCAAGCGTATTGGTCAGTAAGGTATGACTGTACTGAATTATACTCTGCACCACCAGTAAAAACAACATGAGCACTGTCATCATCAGCAAACCGTTATACTGGCCCTGAAGGATGTAATGATCTAAAGTGTATTTGATCAGGAAAGGCCTTACCGGCGCTACCACAGCAAGCAGGATAGTTAATATGACCGACCAGATAAATGTTTTACGGTAGGGCTTAACATACTGAAAAATCCTTTTTAGTAAACTTACATTGAAAGCGTCACCTGTAATCTTAGACATAACTTACGAAACAAAGGGATAAACAACACTTACCAGGTAAAGTCCGCAGGCCGGTACAGATTGCCCGGCATTGCTCCTGTTTTTACTTTCAATAATGCGGGCAAAATCTGCTGCCGCAATTTCATGTCTGCCTACCAGAACCAGCGTACCCACAATTGCACGCACCATATTTCTGAGAAAGCGGTCGGCCGATATAGTAAAAACCAGTCCGTCTTCAGTTTCGCGGAAAAAAGCTGCATTTACCTTACAATTATTTGTGCCGGTATTGGTATTCGATTTACTGAAACTGGTAAAATCTGTGAACTGGAGCAGTACACCTGCGGCTTCATTCATAGCAGCTACATCCAGTTTAGCTTTATATAGCCATGAGCGGTGCAGTTTAAAAGGATCTTTATGGAAGTGAAAATGGTACTCATATGCTCTTGCAGTGGCATGAAACCGTGCATGGGCATCATCTGCAACTTTAAAAATCTTTTTAATGGCAATAGGATACGGTAGTAAGGCATTGAGGCCGCCAACAGCATTTGCGGCACTTTCTTCTGCAACATTGAGCAGGTCTATATGCGCATAAAATTCTGTTGCATGAACACCAGCGTCTGTGCGGCCGCAGCCCAGGGAGAGTACCGGCTGTCTGAAAAACACAGAAAGCGCTTTATCCAGTTCCTGCTGAACAGTTACTGCGTTGGGCTGTATCTGCCACCCATGATAAGCCGTCCCATCATAGGCTAATTCTATAAAAAAACGTTGTGTGTTCAATTGGCTGCAAAAATACTTTTTTCCTTTTAACAAGACAGCGCTTTGGTACGCTTTTAATATATTTGTTGAAAATTATTAAATTGACATGATACAAAGGGTACAATCCATATGGCTTTTTTTAGCTAGCCTAACACTGTTTTTATTATTGATTTTACCAATTGTTGCCACACATGCTGGTAACACTGAATTATGGCTGCAGGTAGCCGGAGTATATAGCCGCACGGCGGATGGCGTATTAAAAACCACTTCTTACCCTGGTCTGCTGGGATTAACCGTTGCTGGCTGTGTATTGTGCCTTATTGCTATTTTTCTGTTTAAAAACAGGTCTCTGCAAAAAAACATGATCATCGTTGCCATCGTGCTGATTTTAGTTATTATCTTATGTATTGCTGGTTACGCCTATCAGCTTACCAGCGGGTTTCAGCATGTTTCACTTAATATCGGTGCAGCATTACCCCTGCTGGCTTTAATATTTTGTGCTCTGGCATTCAGAGGAATCCGCCATGATGAGCAGCTGATTCGTTCGGCCGACAGGCTGAGATAATGATTTCTTTCATTATTTAGTTATGTACCAAACAAATACCGAATAATAAGCGTACCTTTGCGGCTTAATAAATAAAGTTATAATGATAAACCCATTTAAATTATTGGGGATAAGTGATGACGTTGTTAATGCCGTAAAGGATTTAGGTTTCGAAAATCCAACACCTATTCAGGAGCAAGCTATTCCTGTGCTGTTAGAGGGCAATAACGATTTTGTTGGTTTGGCCCAAACAGGAACAGGAAAGACAGCGGCATTTGGTTTGCCGTTAATTGAACTGATCGACTTCAGTACAAAAAAGCCTCAGGCGTTAATTCTATGCCCTACAAGAGAGCTTTGCTTGCAGATCGCTAGCGACATCAAAAATTACTCAAAAAACATCTCTGGTGCAAGTGTGGTTGCCGTTTACGGTGGCGCAAACATTATGCAGCAATTAAGAGAGATTAGAAACGGTGTACAAGTTGTTGTTGCAACACCGGGTCGTATGTTAGACATCATCGGTCGTAAGGCTATCGATTTCACCAACGTGAAATATGTAGTACTTGATGAGGCTGATGAAATGTTGAACATGGGCTTCCAGGAAGACATTAACGATATCTTGTCTACTACTCCTGACGACAAAAAAACATGGTTGTTTTCTGCTACTATGCCTCCTGAGGTTAGAAGAATAGCTAAAAACTACATGGACAACCCTACCGAGTTGACCATGGGTACCAAAAACACTGGTAACGTAAATATTGAGCATGAGTACTATGTGGTACGTGCGAGAGATAAATATGCTGCCTTAAAACGTATTGTAGATTTCAACCCTGAAATTTTCGCAGTAGTTTTCTGTAAAACCAAAATGGATACACAGGATGTTGCTGAGAACCTGATCAAGGATGGTTACAATGCTGATGCACTGCATGGTGATTTATCACAGCAGCAGCGCGACAAGGTAATGCAGCGTTTCCGCGACCGTAACATGCAATTATTAATTGCTACAGATGTTGCTGCACGTGGTATCGATGTGAACAATGTAACTCACGTTGTTAACTATTCATTACCTGATGAAATTGAAAGTTATACCCACCGTAGTGGCCGTACAGGCCGTGCCGGTAAATCTGGTATCTCAATCTGTATCATCAACTCCAAAGAATTAGGTAAGATCCGTCAGATTGAAAGAATCATTGGTAAACAGTTTACAAAAGCTGAATTGCCTACTGGTTTTGATGTTTGCGAAAAACAACTTTTCTCTCTGGTACACAAGGTTCATAATGTAGAGGTTAACGACGCTCAGATTGAGCAGTACATTCCTCGTATTATGGATGAGTTTGCTGAATTGAGCAAAGAAGATGTAATTAAACGTTTTGCATCTTTAGAGTTTAACCGTTTCCTTGAGTATTACAAAAATGCGCCTGATCTAAACGCTGCAGCAACGGACGAGCGTGGTGAGCGCGGAGAACGTGGTGCAAGAGGAGCAAGAAACAGTGATTATACACGTTTGTTTATCAACTTAGGTTCGGTAGATGAATTTACAAGAGGTGACTTATTATCTTTTGTATGTAATAATGGTAAAATCAGTGGAAAAAGCATTGGCAAGATTGATCTTAAAGGTGTGTATTCATTCTTTGAGGTTGAAAATGAAACTGTTGATTCATTGTTCAATAACTTTAAAGACATCCAGTTTAACAACCGTGGTGTTAGAATCGAAAAATCTGGTGATGCACCTGAAGGTGGAGAACGCAGAGGCGGCGGTGGCGGTGGCGAAAGAAGAAGCTACAGCGGCGGTGGAAGCGGTGGCGGTGAACGCAGAAGTTACGGTGGCGGCGAAAGAAAAAGCTATGGCGGCGGAAGCGGCGACAGAAGAAGTTCTGGCGGAAGCGGAAGACGTGAAGGCGGAAGCGCTGGCGGCGGATTCAGAGATTTCTCTGGTAAACCACGTGAAGGTGGTAGCGGAGGCGGAGAAAGAAGACGCAGGTCTTAATCATCTATATAAGCAAATAATAAAGGCCCGGATAATTATTCGGGCTTTTATTATTTATGGGGTATTGCTGCTGTTTAATAGCCCATACCGATATCATTACCTCTTGGGTCTGCACCTGTTTCAAGTTCACCAGCTGGTGTAACCAGAATAGCATCTACCCTTCCCATGTTACCCCGTTCTACAATCTTATAGCCTTTAGCCTGAAGCCTTTTTCTGACATCGTCAGTAATGGCGCCTTTCTCTACATATACTTCATCTGGCAGCCATTGATGGTGAAAACGTGGGCCGCAACTGCTGATTGCATATCCTTACCAAAATCGACCACATTTAAGATAGTCTGGAGTACTGAGGTAATAATTGTAGAGCCCCCGGGCGTACCTACCACCATATACAGTTTGCCATCTTTTTCAAGAATAGTGGGTGTCATTGAACTAAGCATCCGCTTATTCGGGACAATAGCATTTGCCTCACCCCCCATTAGGCCATACATATTTGGCGATCCGGGTTTAACAGAAAAGTCATCCATTTCATTGTTCATGATAAAACCTCCGCCCTCAACCACTACCAGCGAGCCATAGGATCCGTTCAGCGTAGTAGTAGCGGAAACTGCGTTACCTTGAGCATCTACAATAGAATAGTGTGTAGTTTGTTCGCTTTCATAACCTGCTACTGTGCCCGGGTTAATGGCAGAACTTAAGGTCGCTTTATCAAAACGTATATCTTTTGCCCTCGATCTGATATAGGTGGTATCCAAGAGTGCATTCTGCGGAACTTTAAAATAATCCGGATCGCCCAGATATTTTGCACGGTCTGCATATGCCCGGCGTTCTACCTCCACCATCAGCTGTACGGTAGAGTCTTGCTGAAAAGCCCAGCGGTTCAATGGATAGGGATTAATCTGCTGCAGCATGGTAATCAAAGCAATACCCCCGCTTGATGGAGGTGGCATGGAAATTACCTTCAAACCTTTATAATTGCCTGTTAAGGGTTTTCTCCATACGGCCTGGTAGGCCTGCAGATCTGCACGTGTAATTACGCCGCTGGTGTGTTCCATAGAGCGCACAATAGCATCTGCTACTGCACCTTCATAAAACCCTGCCCTGCCATTATCCCTGATTAGTTTCAAGGTTTTAGCCAATTCTGGCTGTTTGAGTAAATCTCCTTCTTTCCATTCCGCATCTTTAACAAAGGCTATGGGCTTTCGGTTATATTTTAAAAAGCCTGCCTTGTTCTTATTTAATTCTGAAGCCTGCTGTGCAGTAATAGTAAACCCGTCTTCTGCCAGATCTATTGCAGGCTGTACATCTTTTTTCCAGCTCAGTTTACCATATTTATCATGAGCCTTGACCATGCCGGCTACTGTTCCGGGTACTCCCGAGGCCAGGGCACCCAGCAAGCTCTTTTCCGTTACAGGATTACCGCTGCCGTCAAGGTACATATCTCTTGAGGCCCTGCCCGGAGCTTTTTCACGATAATCCAAAGCATCCAGATCTCCCCTGTTACCTCGGTATACCATAAAGCCACCGCCACCAATATTACCGGCATTAGGATAAACTACGGCCAGTGCAAATTGTACTGCAATTGCAGCATCAACCGCATTGCCACCCTTCTTCAGTATGGCAACACCAACTTTAGAACCTTCGGGATGGGCACAAACCACTGCAGCATGTTTAAATTCACCCGGTTGCTGGGCTACCGCCGGCAGTATGGCCATCTGGATAAACAGCAATCCAAATAATGGCCGGCATAAAAGCTTTTCTCTTTTCATATTGAAAGGTCAATTTACAAAAAAACCGGACCATCTGATGATGGTCCGGCTCAATAATTTAATGCTTAAATTTTAGTGATGTGCTGGCTTATCTTTAATTTCAGCAGTCTTCAGATATACTTTTGTACCTTTTTTATTCACGTAATATTTACGGTTGTTACCATCAATATAAACATTGGTACCATCTGGTGCCATTTTACCTTTATATGTTTTGTCTGCTACTTTTGCAGATCCTTTAACCGCAACTTCTGCAGTTTTATGACCTACTTTGTTTGCTGTTTGGTCAATAGTCTGACCTACTGTTTTTTTCTCTTGTGCCTGTGCAGATAATGAAACTGAACCAGCTAATGCAAGGGTTAATAAACCCAATAAATATTTTTTGCTCATTGTCTTAAAATTTAATAGGATAACAATGCAAAAATATTATTGTTTTAATTTAGCTTTTCTGTAAGCAGCCGCATCTCGGTTAATGGTGAATGTGCTTCATATAATATTGCATATACAGCTCTGCTAATGGGCATATCTACCTGGTACTTTTTATTAATATAGTGCATACAGCGTACGGCATAATATCCTTCGGCAATCATATTCATTTCCAGCTGGGCAGATTTAACCGTATACCCCTTGCCCACCATATTTCCAAAAGTACGGTTACGGCTAAACTGAGAATAAGCTGTTACCAGCAGATCTCCTAAATAGGCCGACTCTTTGATGTCTCGCTCTATAGGGTGCACTACATCCACAAATCGCTTAATCTCCCGTATAGCGTTCGAAATGAGTACCGCCTGGAAGTTATCTCCGTAGCCTAAACCATGACAGATGCCACTGGCAACTGCATAAATGTTTTTTAGCACGGCAGCGTACTCTGTTCCAAAAATATCATCAGAAGTGATGGTTTTCAGATACCTTGTAGTCAGCAATTTTGAAAAGAATTCCGCATTCTCTGCGTTGAGCGAGGCAATAGTAAGGTACGACAGTTTTTCAAGCGCAACCTCTTCAGCATGACAGGGCCCGCTGATGACCAGAATATCTGCCAGGGAAACTTTATACTTATCATTGATAAACTCAGCGATAATCTGATTCTCATCCGGCACGATGCCTTTGATAGCTGATACAATTTTTTTGCCCTGCAGCATTTCCGGGGTAACGCCCTGTAAGGTTTCCTTTAAAAATGCAGCCGGCACGTTCAGAATAATATAATCGGCCGCAGCAATGATTTCTGCAATATTATCTGAGATGTTATTTTCTGGTAAACTGATCTCTACGGAGCTCAGATATTTAGGGTTATGCTTGTAGGTTTTCAGGTGAGCAATAGAATCTTTGTCTCGCAGCCACCAGTAAATATCTTTTTTGGTAAGATTATCTGAAAGCATCTTTATGACGGCAGTTGCCCAACTACCCCCACCAATCATGGCAACTTTTGGTATCATTGTATATAAAGTAAATGTCCCGGCTTAATGTTTTAAACCGGGACAAATTACTTATTTTATTTAGAAAGGGAGGGTCTACTTTTTATCTGGCGCTGCAAACAGCTTGTCTTTAGTGGTTTTTTCTACCTTCATTCCATCTTTCAGTTTGTTCTGAACTGCTGAGTAAGGTCCGCTCACTACTTCCGTTCCAGCCTTTAAACCGCTTTTAATCTGGATATACTGATCGTTTTGAATACCTGTAGTTACCTCAACCTGTTTTACTATACCGTTCGAGTAAGTATAAACATATTGCTTGATCAGCTTATCATTGAGTTTAGACTGTTGTTTCTTCTGATTTTCATCATTGCCAGAGTCGCCTTTATCTTCTTTAGCGGGTGCTTTGGTAAATACTGATTGTATGGGTACAGACAGACTGTTTACAGTTGAGCTTTCAATATCAACCGTTGCAGACAAGCCCGGTCTGAATGGTGATGGAAGATCTTTTGCACCGCCTTTAACACCACTGTAAGAATCTGAAGAAATTCTCACCTTTACCACAAAGTTAGTAACCTGGTCTACCGAACTGGTGGTAGTACTGCCCACATCTTTAGATGAACTTGCAATCTCTGTTACTACCCCTTTGAATTTCTTATCGGCGAAGGCGTCCACTTCAATGGCAGCACTGTCACCAACATTCACCCTGTTAATATCATTCTCATTCACATCTACGTTTACTTCCATCGAATTCAGGTTAGAGATCCTCATAATTTCTGTTCCCGCAAATTGTGCAGTACCTAAAATCCTGTCGCCAAGCTCTACCGAAAGCTTTGAAATTACCCCGTCTACAGGAGCAAAGATTGTTGCTTTGGCCAGGTTTGCACTTGCTTCCTGTACATTGGCACCGGAGGTGGCAAGGTTAAACTTAGCTGCAATAACAGATTGTTTAGCACTTTCCAGGTTAGTTTTTGCAGTACTGTATGCTGCTTTTGCTGCATCGAACTCAGCAACAGAAATTACTTTCTTTTTGAACAGCTCAACATTACGTTTGTAAATACCTTCTTCGTTAGCAAATGTTCCCTGGCTTTGTTTTAAAAGCTGGTCGGCAGAAGCTACGCTGGCTTTTTGTGAGCTGTAAGAAGCACTTGCCCTATCAAATCCTGATTTTAAAACATCTGGCCTCACTTTAAATAACAGCTGGCCTTTCTTTACTACATCTCCTTCTTTAACCAGCAGCTCTACCACCTCACCAGATACCTCAGAACTTAATTTAACTTCAGTTTCTGGCTGTATTTTTCCACTGGCTGTTACTGTCTCAGTTACTTTCCTTACTTCTGCTTTTTCTACAGTAACCTGCTCAATTTTTTCTCCGCCGATTAAACCCGTCAGTTTTGCAACTACCAGCAGGGCAATTAGTATCCCTACTGCGATGAGTATGTGTTTTAATTTCATTTGTTTGTATTTATTTGTTTGAATTAGGGTTAAAAGGTAATCTGCTTGCCTAGGTAATAATCTATCACTTTTGATCTGAATAACAGATCGTATTTAGCCTGTATGAAATCGGTTTCGGCCTTGTTCATATTGGTTCTTGAAGTATTGTAATCCAGGGAATTCACCAGTCCTACATTGTACCGCTGCTCTATTACATTAAAGGCATCTCTCTGCGCATTAAATGTGTTTTGAGTAGAAGTATAACGGCTGTCTGCTGCTCTCAGATCGGCTACTGCCTGTGCAATTACTTTATTCAGTGTATTTTTAGTAAGGCTTTCCTGTAATTTATAGTCTTCGTAATTGATCTTGGCTCTTTTTACGTTAGTTTTTGCGGCCAGGCCGTTAAAGATAGGTACACGTACCGAAAGGCCAACGTTCTGATAAAAGTTATTGTTGATCTGATCACGGAAATGCGGATCTACACCAAAGTTGTTCTCACCTAAAACGTATGAGTACCTTGAACCTACACCACCGCCCAGGGTAATAGTAGGAAATAGTGATCCTTTGGCAACGGCTATCCCCTTCTCAGCGGCCTCTCTGTTCAGCCTTGCCAGCTTTATATCTGGAAACATGGATAACGACGAGTTATAAACTTCATTGATATCATAGTTTTTACGTGCAGTAGCTATCTCCTGAACTGTTGGGGCTACCACAGTATAGTTATCACTGTCAGAGCGCATCTCCATCAGCTGAGATAACGTAAGGTATGAAATAGTTAACTGGTTCTGGGCATTGGTAACGTTCAGCTCAGCCGTAGCTACCTGTGCCTTGGCCTGCGAAATGTCTGCAATGGTTTTATTACCCGCATCGAGCAAAGCCTCTTCCCGCTCTTCAGTTTGCTGGGCCACCGTAAGCTGTTCTTTTGAGGCTTTTAACAGTTCTACATTATATACCACCTGAAAATAGCTGGTTACTACCTGTAAAATCAGGTCATTTTTTACCTTGTCAAGATTACTGTTACCTGCATCAAGCAGGATTTTATTTTGTCTGATCTGGTTGATTTTAGCAAAACCGCCAAACAGGTCTACTGAAGTATTCAGGCCTCCGTTACCTGCATAAAAGTTTTGGGTTATTAACTGGTTGGTGGCACCATTTAAACTCCGGCCAAAGTTCAGACTGTTATCTAAACTCCCGTTTACAGATGGATAAAGTGCTGCACGCGACTGTTGTAAGGTAACTTCCGACAAAGATACATTGAGTACGGCCCTTTTGATGTTAAGGTTATTTTGCAGCATCCTGTCAATAGCCTGCTGTATAGTTAATACTTCCTGAGCATGTGCAGAAAATGACAACCCCAGACTCAGGAAGCCGACTGCAGCGATGCCTGTAAATTTTGACAACAAACTATTGTAAGTAAACATTTTCATAATTCTAATTTCACAATTTTAAGATAAACAACTAATTCATTTTTTAAAAACCTGGCCACAACCTCTGGTAATTTATTACATTTGGTCATGTACCTGGTCAAATCTCCTCTTTTATTAAAATGGTATTACCCATCTTTAGTCTGGAACAAAAGCCGATCTGAAAAAGCTATTTATTTAACCTTTGACGATGGACCTATACCTGTTGTTACAGACTTTGTATTAAATACTTTAAAAAACTTTGGCTGCAAGGCTACCTTCTTCTGTATTGGCGATAACATCATTAAATATCCAGACATTTTTGAGCAGGTTAAAAATGACGGACATGCTATTGGGAACCATACTTACAACCATCTTAAAGGCTGGAAAACAGATGACGATGCCTATATCCGGAACATTCAGGATTGTCAGGAACTCACCGGCACCTCACTTTTCCGCCCCCCTTATGGAAGGATCAAAAAGTCGCAGATCAAAGCACTCAAATCAGTCAACCCCCAGCTGCAGATTGTTATGTGGGATGTACTGAGCGGCGACTTTGATACTGAGCTGGCTCCGGAAAAATGTCTTGAGAATGTGATCAGGAATACTCAAAATGGTTCTGTTATCGTATTCCATGACAGCGTAAAAGCTTTTGACCGTTTATACTTTGCGCTGCCTGCCGCCATAGAATATCTTTTAAAGAAGGGTTATCACTTTCATACGCTATAGTTTTATACCCCAGGCGCCAAGTTCAGGCCAGAAAACTATAGTTAGCCTATACGCTGTTAATCAGTAAATTATAGGCTAAGCAAAAAATCATGCTGTCCGTAAACGGACGATATTGTTCAATTGCGGACAACCTGTTGCACCTTAAAGTTATGCTAGCATAGATTTATTTAGAACATATATAAATAATATAATGATCTACATATGATGGCCTTGGGCTGTTTTTTTTCGTAAATTCGCTACAAATAATTTTAATATATTACCTTTTAACACATACTATCAATGGCTTTTGATATTGAAATGATCAAAAAGGTGTATGCAAACTTTGGTCCCCGAGTTGAGGCGGCCCGTAAATTAGTAGGCAGACCTTTAACACTCTCAGAAAAAATCTTATATACCCACCTTTGGGATGAAAATACAAATACCTCGTATGTAAGAGGTACAGATTATGTTGATTTTGCGCCAGACCGTGTAGCTATGCAAGATGCAACAGCACAAATGGCATTGTTGCAGTTTATGCAAGCTGGCAGACCGAAAGTTGCTGTACCTTCAACCGTACATTGTGATCACCTTATCACTGCAAAATTTGGTGCAGAGCAGGATCTTCCTGCAGCAAATACAGAAAGTAAAGAAGTATTTGACTTCCTGGCTTCTGTATCTAATAAATATGGTATCGGCTTCTGGAAACCAGGTGCAGGTATTATTCACCAGGTTGTTTTAGAAAACTATGCTTTCCCGGGCGGTATGATGATCGGGACCGATTCCCATACTGTTAATGCCGGTGGATTAGGTATGGTTGCAATTGGTGTTGGTGGTGCTGATGCCTGTGATGTAATGGCCGGGCTACCTTGGGAGCTAAAATTCCCTAAACTGATTGGTGTAAAGTTAACTGGTAAACTAAACGGCTGGACTTCACCTAAAGATGTAATCTTAAAAGTAGCTGGTATCCTGACCGTAAAAGGCGGAACCGGAGCTATCGTTGAATATTTTGGTGAAGGCGCAACAAGCATGAGCTGTACCGGTAAAGGTACCATCTGCAACATGGGTGCTGAAATTGGTGCTACTACTTCTACTTTCGGCTATGACGAAAGCATGGAGCGTTACTTACGTGCAACCAGCAGAGCTGATGTAGCTGACGCTGCGAACGAAATTAAAGAACACCTTACTGGTGACGCTGAAGTATATGCTGAGCCGGATAAATTCTTTGATCAGCTGATCGAAATTGACTTATCTACTTTAGAGCCTTACCTGAACGGCCCTTTTACGCCTGACCTGGCTACCCCGATTTCTAAAATGAAAGAAGTGGCAGCAGCAAACGGATGGCCAATGAAAATTGATGTGGGACTGATCGGTTCTTGTACAAACTCTTCTTATGAAGATATTTCGAGAGCAGTGAGTATTGCCAGACAGGTTGCTGAAAAAGGTTTAACAGCAAAATCTGAATACTGTATTAACCCGGGTTCTGAGCAGATCCGCTTTACCATTGCACGTGATGGTTTCCTCGATGTATTCAATTCAATTGGTGCTAAAGTGTTTACTAATGCCTGCGGACCATGTATTGGTATGTGGGACAGGGTAGGTTCAGAAAAACAAGAGAAAAATACTATTGTACACTCCTTTAACCGCAACTTTGCTAAACGTGCCGACGGTAACCCTAATACTTTTGCATTTGTAGGTTCTCCGGAATTGGTTACAGCACTTGCTATTGCAGGTGACCTGAGCTTTAACCCTTTAACAGACACCCTTACCAATGCAAACGGCGAGCAGGTAATGCTGGATGAGCCAACAGGTTATGAATTGCCAACCAGAGGCTTTGCAGTTGATGACGCAGGTTATCAGCAGCCAGCTGAAGACGGAAGCGGTGTTCAGATCCTGGTTTCTCCAACATCTAACAGGCTGCAATTGCTTGATCCTTTTACCCCTTGGGAAGGTGTAGACCTTAAAGGACTTAAATTGCTGATCAAAGCAAAAGGTAAATGTACTACTGACCATATTTCTATGGCCGGACCATGGTTAAAGTTCCGTGGCCACCTTGATAATATTTCAAATAACATGCTGATTGGTGCTGTTAACTATTTTAACGACAGTACTGACAATGTTAAAAATGAACTGACTGGAGAATACGGACCAGTTCCGGCTACCCAGCGTGCATATAAAGCTGCAGGTATCGGATCTATTGTAGTGGGCGATGAAAACTACGGAGAGGGTTCTTCACGTGAGCACGCAGCAATGGAGCCTCGTCACCTTGGTGTACGTGCGGTATTGGTAAAATCTTTTGCCCGTATTCACGAAACCAACCTTAAAAAACAAGGTATGCTTGGATTAACGTTCTGCAATAAGGATGATTATGATAAGATTCTTGAAGGTGATGTAATTGACATTGTTGGTTTAACATCGTTTGCGCCAAATGTACCACTTACTATAGTGTTAAACCACCTTGATGGTACTACTGAAGAGTTCCCGGTTAACCATAGTTACAATGCACAACAAATTGAATGGTTCAAAGCCGGCGGTGCATTAAACATTATACGTAAACAGGTAGCTGGTTAATTCCGGTTAGCTGAATACACAAAACTCCCGCTTTTAGCGGGAGTTTTTTTTTGTTATTTACTCAGAAAATCCTGCCACCAGTAACCAGATGATTTTATGGTACGCTGCTGTGTTTTAAAATCATTGTATATCAAACCAAAGCGGGCATTATACCCTTCGGCCCATTCAAAATTATCAAGTAATGTCCAGGCCATATAACCTGTAATATTGATTCCTTCACTTTTGGCTTTTAAAACCGCTGCCAGATAAATTTCAAAATAAGCAATGCGCTCCGGGTCATCAACTTTACCATCTATCAGTTTATCCGGATAGGATGCACCGTTTTCGGTGATCATCAGGTTTTTGATTTTTGGATAAGCCGCAAACTGCCTGATGATATTATAAAAACTATCTCCGTTTATTTCCCAGCCCATACCCGTATGGGGTTTCTTTCTGCTCTTTGCCTTTACCTCCCATGCCTGTAGAACAGGAATAAAGGCATTATACTTAATGGTAAGCGGAAAATAGTTCTGTAAGCCGATATAATCAAAATCAAAAGTGAGCCTTTCTGTATGTCTCCAGGTAGAATGCGAAATGGCAAACTTCTCCATTACTTCCCATTCTTCTCCTGGGTAGCCCATCCCTAATGCCGGTTCAATAAACAGGCGGTTTACCAGGCAGTCTACTCGTGAAGCAGCCAGAATATCTGCATCACTCTGTGTATAGGGTATAATTTCAGAGCAGGAATAGGTAGTACCTATATTGGCATTGGCTACCTCTGCCCGGAGTATGCGCCCTCCGTCTGCCTGTGCTATTGCGCTATGATGAACAGCAGAGAAGAAATTTGTTAAACCTGTCTTCCCCGGGGCATGTATACCGAGCATATATCCTAATGAAGTAAAGCCAAAAGGTTCATTTATTACCATCCAGTTTTTTACCTTATCACCGTAAGTACGGGCACAAAGTGAAACAAAAGCACTGAAGGCGGTATTAATGCCAAAAGCAGTCCAGCCACCCTCGTCTTCCAGTGCCTGCGGAAGATCCCAGTGATATAGCGTGATATAGGGTATCAGGCCTTGTTCCAGGCATTCGTCTATCACATTATGATAAAACCTGATGCCTTCTTCATTGATCTCCCCTTCGCCGTAAGGCAGCAGGCGTGACCAGGAGATCGAGAACCGGAAAACTGAGAAACCCAAAAGCTTAACCAGGGCTATATCTTCATGATAATGGTGGTAAAAATCGCAGGCCATAGCCGGATGGTGACCGCGCTTGATTTTACCTGAGCGCCTGGAAAAGGTATCCCAGATGGACGGGCCTTTCCCATACATATCTGCCGCACCTTCAATTTGTGCCGCAGCAGTGGCAATGCCCCATGAAAAGTCACTGCCAAAATCAGATGCCTTGATCATATCTTATACTGTATTAAGCAAATAGGGCAATTCTATGTTAGTTCCCTGTTAATTGTATAACAAGTTTATGTATCAAATGTGTTCATCGGGGTTAAAACTTAAGCCTATTTCCTGCAAGAGCAGCGCAGCATTAAAAGTTTTACAGGCCCCGTGTTTAAGTTTATAATCAAAATTCATCTCCCCTGCCGCCAATTGTATATCAAAATGGTAATTCCTTACTTCTGCAGGATACGCATCAGTCATATCTGATAGCTGCAGGTCGTGCGTGGCAAACAACGTAGGCGTATGTTCTCTGATCATCTGCTGGATAAACACCCTTGAGCCAAGATATTTATCTTTACTGTTAGTACCCCGCAGCATTTCATCTATCAGTACCAGAGGATGGCTTAATACTTTCACCCCTTCCAGGATCATTTTTAAACGGTTAAGTTCTGCTTTGAAGGTAGAGGTGTGGTCGTTCAAAGAATCTTTAATCCGCATATAGGTCAGGATGTTGAAAACTGAAAGTTTAAGGGATGCAGCACATACTGGTGCCCCGGCATAGGCAAGCACCATATTGATACCCACTGTACGCAGAAAGGTACTCTTTCCGGCCATATTAGAACCAGTAATTATATCTACCACAGGACCCTTGTCAAATGCATAACTATTTCTGATCCGTTTATTTTCAGTAATAAGCGGATGCCCCATAGAAGCGGCTTCGAAATGAAAATCCTGTGTGATAACCGGCTGTACCCAGTCTGGCTGGTTATGTGCCAGGGTAGCGAAGGATATCAGCTCTTCGAGCTGACCTATGCTTTCCAGCGCTGCAGATAAACGACTTGCAGATTGTGTATACCACTGATCTAAACGTATTGAACACCTGAAATCCCATAGCAGTAATCCTTTCAGAAAAGGGCCTACAAACATATTCCTGCCAGCATCAAACGCATTGATAATGGCAGATAGCTTACTGATCTGCCTGCTTAATAAATGATCTGCCGGATCTTCAACAAACATATTTTTAATATACATGCTTTTCCATTGTCTCTCTTCCATCCACTTAACTGTACCAGATACCGCAGTTAACAGCTCTGAACTTCCGCCAAAACCTTCGCTTACCGTAGTGATGTGTTTACCATTAAAAAAAGTGATCCCAAAGTTCAGCAGCACATAAGCTGATAAAAAGGACCAGGCTACCCCGCCATAGTAAATTCCCAGGGCCAGCAGGGCCAGGGAAATGAAGGGAACCATTGCTGTGTAGGTACGCAGGGCTTTACTATGGATAAATTCCAGTTGCTCAGGCATCTGGTTACCCATTTTATCTTTAATAATTTCCAGCTGTGCAGGTTTGTGGCTCTGCAGGCCGGCCCTGAAATGAAAAGTTGCAATAATATCTTCCTGAAGTTCTGCAATAGCCTCCTGCCGTTCAGCTATATGCCCGCTTTGAATTAAACTCCCCAGGCTGGAAGCAAGCAGCTTCATCCCCCCTATAGTATTGGACCTGTTGATCAAAGCATATAAAGAGGAAGGACCGTAAATATCAAGGTCTGACGCATAGGGATGACTTTCATCAGCAAAGGAAGAACCATCATCATAACGCTGTTTGCCGGTAAGAATCAGCTGCACTTCATTCTTAAAAATCAGCAGCAGCTTTTCAGCATAATTTAAATCGGCCTGTACGCTTGCCTGTTTTTTCAGTATAATAATAAATGCCAGTACAGGCAGGCACATCAATACCCCGATTGGCCAGTAATACCCGGCGCTGATAATAATGGCCACAAAAATAATTTCTATAATAAATAATCCCAGACGGCTATATGATATAGTATTAAGTGTTTTTTTTAAACTGTTTACCAGTGTCTCTTGAATTTCTACGTGTTTTTGATAGTCCTTTAAAATACTATCTCTTGATTTTACCATATCTTTGAAAAATGTGCTGTAAATGTCCGCATTAACGGATCAACGTCCTGTACAGAACAAATATATACAAATGAAAGCATGAAAATTACGCTGCTCGTAGTTGGAAAAACTGAAGATAAATACCTGATAGAGGGAATTGAGAAATACCTTAACCGGCTTAAACATTATATTGGTTTTAACCTTATTGTAATTCCTGATATAAAAAACACTAAAAACCTGACTGAAGCACAGCAGAAATCAAAAGAGGCGGAGTTGATCCTCAAACAGATCAGTAATCTGGATGCTGTTATTCTGATGGATGAAAAAGGAAAGAAATATACTTCGGTACAGTTTTCAGAATATCTGAACAAACAGATGATTGGAAGTGTTCAACATTTAATCTTTGTGATCGGTGGCCCCTATGGGTTTGATGAAAGTGTGTACCAACGGGCCAACGGAAAAATATCATTATCTGATATGACCTTCTCTCATCAGATGGTACGCTTATTTTTTGTGGAACAGCTTTACAGGGCTTTTAGTATTTTAAAAGGAGAACCCTACCATCATGAGTAAGTTTATTTCCCTTTATGGAATAACTACATTTATGCATCATTAATAAAAAGACAATATTATGCAGCCAGGAGATTTTAAAAGAAAATACAAATTCAGGAGCAGCACCAGAAATGAGCGAAGAAATATCAATATCGCTATCATTATCTCTATAATTGCGTTCCTGCTCATCTATTTCCTATAATACGCTTTGCATGCCAGCATGGCAAATAAAAAAGCTTTTAAAACAGAAAACCGGATGCTGCCATCCGGTTTTCTGTTTTAAAGATAAAAGCTTATACGCCTTTTTTACTGGTCATATTTGCTTTTTTAGCAGGCTGGGCAGTTTTGCTCGGCGCTTTTGCATTTGCTGGTTTAGGGGTTACTTTAACCGCTTTTTTATCAGTTGCTTTTTCTTCAGTTTTACCGGTTTCTGCATTCTCAGGAGCACCTGGGGCAGCTTCGGTAAACAAAGGAAGATCTTTTAACAAATGATACCAGGTAACAATTTTTTTCATATCTGAAGTATATACCTTTTCCTGGTCATGTGCAGGTGCAACTTCTAAGAATAAAGTTTTTAAAACTGCAGGATCAGCTTTAGCATCTGGCACTTCGCCTTCTACTGCAGCAAGATTAGCCAAAACATCAATCAGTTTTAAATCTTCATCTTCACCATAAATGGTAATATCTTCTAATGAAGCAAGTTTAGTGTTAGATATGCTGGTTACAATTTTAACTTTTTGAGCATCTAAGCCTTCCAGTACATAACCCGCTTTATTTTGCCCTACAAGTTTAAATAAACCTGGTCTGCCAGATACGGCTACAATTCCTCTTAAATTCATATAATTAATCTGCTAGAACTTCGATAGTTAAAATTTTGTCTCCCTGTCTGATATCGTCAACGATGTCAACATTTTCAACAACTTTACCAAATACCGTATGATTTCTGTCTAAATGCGCAGTGTTTGCTCTGCTATGGCAAATAAAGAATTGTGAACCACCAGTGTTTCTGCCTGCATGTGCCATTGACAAAACACCACGGTCATGATATTGGTTTTCACCATCAAGCTCACAGTCTATTTTATAACCTGGGCCACCAGTACCTGCCAAGTGTGCTTTTGCAGGATCTTTAGAATTAGGACATCCGCCCTGAACCATAAAGTTAGGTATCACACGGTGGAAAGAAATCCCGTCATAAAACCCTTCAGTAGCAAGTTTCTTAAAATTAGCCACTGCTTTAGGCGCATCCTTGTCAAAAAATTCAACAGTCATGTCGCCTTTTTCTGTTTTTATTATTGCTTTGCTCATATTCTCTTTTTGTGAAGGACAAATTTAGTAAATACTAATGACTAGATAAAAAAAGCTTTAAAAAGCCGTCCGAACAATAAATGTATATATTATCATTGGTTTAATGACAATACAACAAGTATTTTTACAGATACTGCTCAAATAATTTAAATTCGTTTTCTAAAAGATCACACGATGCTGAAACCAGGCTTTATCTTTTCGGTGCTTTTACTGCTTTGCTTTGGGGCAAAAGCATCTTCCATCCTGATCAATATGGACGAAGATCAGAAGAACCATCTCAAGGCCTATGGGCTTGCCTACTGGAGTATCAGGCAAAATGCCGAAGTGAGCTGGCTCCTTAATTACCGCGGAGGCAGCTTTCTGATAAAATACCAGAAAACAGTAGAAGATGAATGTAAAATCCGCGGCATATCCTATCAGGTAATCGCAGATGCCAAAGTAATGTCAATACTCAATGAAATTAGTGATCCGGGTGTTAATATGGAGATGGTTAAACTGGAGAAAGCACCCAAAATTGCGGTGTACTCCCCTAAGACCAAAATGCCCTGGGATGACGCCGTTACTATGGTACTCACCTATGCCGAGATTCCCTATGATGTAATTTATGATGATGATGTATTAAAAGATAAACTGACGGGGTACGACTGGCTGCACCTGCACCATGAAGATTTTACTGGTCAGTATGGCCGCTTCTGGAGTGCTTACAGAAACATATCATGGTACAGGGAAGATGTAAAAAACCAGGAAGCTGCCGCTAAGAAAAATGGCTTTCAGAAAGTTTCACAGATGAAACTTGCCGTGGTAAAAAAGATGCGCGAATTCTGTGGCGGCGGCGGCTTTCTCTTTGCTATGTGCTCTGCCACTGACAGCTTTGATATAGCGCTGAGCGCCGATGGGGTAGATATTTGTGCCAGTATGTTTGATGGAGACCCTGAAGATCCGGATGCACAGGCTAGGCTAAACTTTGGACAAACATTTGCTTTTACAGACTTCCACCTGGATCCTAATCCTGCAAATTATGAGTTTTCAGATATTGATGTAACGCAGACCAGAAACCTGAGCCGCGAGAATGATTACTTTACACTTTTTGAATTTTCTGCCAAATCTGACCTGGTTCCTACCATGCTCACGCAAAATCATGACCGCGTAATCAAAGGCTTTATGGGGCAGACTACTGCTTTCAGAAGAAGCCTGATCAAGCCTAATATCACTGTACTGGGAGAGAACAAAGGCGCGGCTGAGGTAAGGTATCTTCATGGAGAACTGGGCAAGGGCCAATTTAGTTTTTATGGCGGCCATGATCCTGAAGATTATCAGCATGCAGTAGGAGATCCGCCTACGGATCTAAACCTGCACCCTAACTCAGCGGGATATCGGCTTATCCTTAATAATGTATTATTTCCTGCAGCAAAGAAAAAGCCTCAGAAAACTTAATTCCTGAGGCTTTAATAAATTAGAAGCTTTAATCATTAATCGTAGAAATTCCAGCTGAGGCCTATTTTAAACAGGCTGTCTGGCATTGGATATTTGTATACGGTATAGTATCCCTTAGAACCCAGTCCCTGGTTAAGGTATTCGTATTTAAGAAAAATATTCGCCTTTCTCAAACTTGCCCTGATCCAGAAATCTACAATCGGGTTAGTATTAAACTTTACATCTTTACCAATATAAAACTGACTTACTGCCGGCGAATAGGAGTAGTTTTTATATTTTGTATTATACCTTACATCAAAGCCGATATCCGTTTTCAATACCTTAAATGCCGTAGTACTCATATACAGACTATTAAAAGTATAAAACTCTGGCGTCCGCAGCAGGTCTGCATTATTAGTCTTTTGATATACGATATAACTATCCAGGTTAAATTTGCCATATGTGAGCTTTTTACCTAAAGACAATTTGATCATATTAATGCTGCCGCTATACTGTGCAGGCACAATAGTAGTAGAATCTACATCCGGCGCCAGCTGCTGAAAATAAAGATAATTATTGATCAGGAAATATTCTGCCGTAGCATCCAGCCTGAGTTTATCATTAATGTATTTAAATGATAAATTAACGGTCTTGGTCCTGTCAAAGGGCTTTCCGTCCTGTGGATATATCCAGTTGAAATGGTTTCCATAATATCTGTTATAGACTTCTTCCGGAGATTTATTCTGCATATACGCTCCTAAAACAATCCTGCCGATATTATTACTCACCAGCACATTACTTTTTGCTTCATACAGGTAATCTCCGGCCTGCTCGCCTTGAAAAATCTGCTGCACATCAAAATTCAGGTCTACCCGGTCACTGAAACGATATCCTGCTGTTCCCAGCAGTGTCACATTCTGAAAGGCTTTAGTGTATTTATAAAAATAATTCTTGTCTGCTAAGCCAACCAGTTGTTTATAATCATAAAAGTCATGCCTTATCCCGGCATCTATTTTCAGTTCGTTTTTGATGACGGAACTGGATTTACCCCTTAGGAAAAAACTGTAGACAAATTCATTCTGAATATGGTTAACCGAAGTACTGTCATTAGTAAAATACAGGTCGTTTACGCCCGGTGCCAAAACGGTATGATCATCATTTTCCGATTTCTGGAAAGCATATGAATCTTTATCATACCGCAGGGTATAGGCAATCTTATTAGTGGGAAGTACTTTTTTAGAAATCTCCTGAGCCAGGGTATCAATACGCCCTATAAAATAGATCTGCTTTAATAAAAGGCTGTTTTTCCTGTATATCTGCCTTGAATTGCTGAGCCTCACCGCCTGCGTCATTTTATCAGACGACAGCTGATCGCCCCCAAACACATCATCACTTACCGTCGATCCGTTTTCATAAGCTTTCAGCGTATTGAAAATAGCATTGGCAAATAAAGTATACCGTTTATTAGGAGAAGTATACCAGCTGAAAAACGTACCGTTCAGCACATCTCCCCTTTGCCTCAGATAATTTCCATTGGCACCTATCCTGTTATAGCTGGCCCCGGCATTCAGGTTCTTCTTGATGTTCTGCGTATGCTTAACCCGGAAAATCTGCTCGGCATCACCACTGTACTGACCGGCATAATACAGATTGGTAAAGGGTGTTCTGGCCTGGTAATAAAGAATATCATCATGGCCCAGTGCATACCAGTCCAGAGAATGAAAGCCTGGATCAAAACCGATTGTTTTACTGGGTTCAAATAATAATGCCCGGGCGGCAAGACCAATATTCCCCGTATTTATAGTAGGCCGCCGCGGCTGCTGTATGGGACTAAAATTCTGGAAATTACGTAAACTGGTATCTAAAGCCAGGGTCTGGATACTGTCTTTGGTTAAGCGCAGCGTGGTATACCGCACAAAGCGGGAGGTAAAAACCACAGAGTCTTTTCCCCCTTCCAGCTTGCTCCTTAACGAATCGAGCTCCTTGTTCTGTGTAACACTGGTCTTGAGATCCTGTGCAGCTGCCTGCCTGGATCCCAGGAACACACATGCCAGAAAAAGTAATACAAGCGCTTTATACATTACAATTGAGCAATTAACTGACTTAATATTTTCGTCATCATGGGCTCTGCAGTTCTTGCTGTATCCAGTATTTCCTGCAGGCTCACCGGAACCAGCACCTCATTAAAACCTTCATCGGTTAATACAGAGATGGCAAAAACGGGGATACTCATGTGATTGGCAACAATCACTTCCGGAACAGTACTCATGCCTACTGCATCACCGCCAATAATTCTCAGATACTTATACTCTGCTTTGGTTTCCAGGTTAGGCCCGGTTACCGAAACATATACGCCCTGGTGGCAGGTTACCTGCGCATCTGCAGCTATTTTTAATGCTTTTTCTATTAAGCCCCTGTGATAAGGCTGGCTCATATCAGGAAACCTTGGTCCCATTTCTGCATCATTTATTCCCCTCAGCGGACTCTCCGGCTGCAGGTTGATATGATCATTGATCACCATCAGGTCGCCCTTTTTAAAGTCAGGGTTCAATGAACCCGCGGCATTAGATACAAACAGATAATTAATACCCAATGCCTTCATCACCCTTATAGGGAAAGTAATCTGCTGCATTGAGTAGCCCTCATAAAAATGAAGCCTGCCTTGCATAGCCACTACCTTTTTGCCGTTCAGCGTTCCAAAAATGAGCTTGCCTGAATGAAACTCTAATGTTGAAATAGGGAAGTTAGGGATGTTAGAATACATCATACTAAACTCTACCTCGATCTCATTGACCAGCCCGCCAAGGCCTGTGCCCAGCACAATACCTATTTCAGGCTGAAAATTATTGTTCTTACGTTTTATATAGTCAACGGTTTCGCGTAGTGTCTGAAACATAGTTTAATATCTTTTGATCAAATTCTTTTTTACGGTCTGCCTCCAGCATTATCTGGATGGGCAAATAAAATACAGGCAAATTTAACAGTAATTCTTTGATTGTAACATCAAATAAACGCTGCGCATCCTTTTCTGTTGTGATGATGATTTTTTCTTTCGCAGGATGCTGCTGAAACTCATGCACTAATCTAATTATATTCTGCGAACTGTAGTGATGATGGTCTGGATAATCGTGATGGATAATATCTGTAGTAAATTTTCTGAGATGCTCCAGCATGGGTGCCGGGTTAGCAATTCCTGTAAGCAGGAATACAGTTTTAACACTGTGCAGGTCGGCTTCCATATCCTTTTCAGCATTCAGGCTATGCAGCTTTCCATAGGCCAGGGAAGAAAAATACAGTCGCTCCAGGGCAGATTTATCAAACTTAGCAGTACATGTTTGTTTTTGCTGTATACTGATCTGCTCCGGTGCTTTAGTTACCAGCAAAAGATCTGCACGTTTGTATCCCCGGAAGGGTTCACGCAAATTGCCCGCAGGCAGCAAAAACTGAAAGTGCTGCAGCTTCTGAAATTCAAAAAGAAGAATACTGAAACCCGGCCGCAGCCTCCGGTGCTGGAAGGCATCATCCAGCAGAATGAGATCATGGGTATATTTTAACTTTTCTATCCCGGCCACGCGGTCCTCACATACGGCTACAGTAACCTCCGGAAACTTATGGTAAAACTGCAGCGGCTCGTCACCAATAGATTTTGCCGTGGCCTGCGGACCAGCAAGTATAAAACCTTTGGTCTCCCTGCCATATCCGCGGCTTAGGATAGCAATTTTACGGTCGGAAAACAGGTTTACGAGGTACTCTGTAACGGGGCTTTTACCAGAACCGCCTACCACCAGGTTCCCTACACAGATCACAGGAATGTCAAACTGAGTGGAGCCAAATAAGTGCCAGTCGTACAGTTTATTTCTTAAAACCACAACCAGCCCATATAGCAGGGAAAATGGCAGCAGTAGTAATCTAAAGGTTCTAATCATGCTATGGATTCAAAAGTAAGAATAAAATAAAAAACTATCTTTGCACAAACAATAATAATATATCATGCTCAAAGGATTTTTTAACGTACCAACCCCGGTAAATGAACCTGTTTTAGGTTATGCACCCGGAAGTAAAGAACGTGAATTATTGAAAGCTGCTTTAGAAGAAGCACGTTCAACAAAAGGCGACATTCCAATGTATATCGGAGGTAAAGCTGTCCATACTGACAAAAAGGGAAAAGTATCTCCTCCACACGATCATCAGCATATTCTGGCACAATACAGCATAGGAGATAAAACCCACGTGCAGCAGGCAATTGATGCAGCTATGGGCGCTAAAGCTCAATGGGAAAACCTGGCCTGGGAACAACGCGCAGCTATCTTTTTGAAAATTGCCGACCTTATTGCCGGTCCGTACCGTTATAAAATTAATGCTGCAACCATGCTGGGCCAGAGTAAAAATGCTTACCAGGCAGAAATTGATGCAGCTTGCGAACTGATAGACTTCCTGCGTTTCAATGTAAGCTACCTGACCGAAATTTATGCGCAGCAGCCTCCTGTATCTCCAAAAGGTGTTTGGAACAGGGTAGAACAGCGCCCTTTAGAAGGTTTTGTATTTGCTTTAACGCCGTTTAACTTCACAGCTATCGCTGCCAACCTCCCTACTTCTGCTGCCCTGATGGGTAACGTTGTAGTCTGGAAACCAGCAGATACACAAGTTTATGCAGCTAACCTGCTGATGGAAATTTTCAGGGAAGCAGGTGTTCCAGACGGTGTAATCAATATTGTATACGTTGACGGACCTGAAGCCGGAGAAGTAATCTTCAACAGTCCGGATTTTGCAGGTATTCACTTTACGGGTTCTACAGGTGTATTCCAGAATATCTGGAAAACGATAGGTACTAATATCCATAAATACAAAACTTACCCCCGTATTGTTGGTGAAACAGGTGGTAAAGATTTTATCCTTGTTCACAGCTCCGCAGATGCTGAGGTATCAAGCACAGCTATACTTCGTGGCGCGTTTGAATATCAGGGTCAGAAATGTTCTGCTGCTTCACGTGTATATATTGCAAAAAGCTTATGGCCTGCAATAAAAGAACTGATGCTTCGCGATCTGGCTACATTTAAAATGGGCGGTACGGAAGACTTCAGCAATTTTATAAATGCAGTAATTGACGAGCGTTCATTTAACAAGCTTTCAAAATACATTGATCAGGCTAAAGCCGATGCAGGTGTTGAGATCATTGCCGGTGGTAACTACGATAAATCTAAAGGTTATTTCATTGAACCAACCGTTTTGGTGGTTGATGATCCGAAATATACTACCATGTGCGAAGAACTGTTCGGCCCGGTATTAACTGTGTATGTATACGAAGATGCCGAGTTTGAGCAGATTATGGAGGTGATTGATACGACCTCTATCTATGCCCTTACCGGAGCTATCATTGCGCAAGACCGTTATGCAATTGAAAAAGCATCTTATGCTTTACGCAATGCTGCCGGTAACTTCTACATCAATGATAAATGTACAGGTGCTGTAGTTGGCCAGCAGCCTTTTGGCGGTGCCAGAGGTTCAGGTACAAATGATAAGGCAGGTTCAATGATCAACTTATTACGCTGGGTTTCTCCGCGTACCATCAAAGAAACCTTTGATCCGCCTAAAGATTACCGTTACCCATTCTTAGGCTAATAATATTCATAAAAAAACCGGGCATGCCCGGTTTTTTTATGAATATAAGTATGGAATTCTGGTTATGTACAGGGAGTCCTTTTACATCTTATTTATCTCCTGGATAAGTTTGTCTGTTAATTTTGGAACGATATAGCGATCCTGAACCCCTTCAAGGCTTACCAGTATGCCTTTGGTGTAGGCATGTTGCCGGAAATTAAAGATAACTTCCAGCACATCCGGATCTATATATCTCGACCGGCTTCCGTCAATAATTACATTGGTTTCTTTAGGGATATTATTTAGTACCACCTGGATTGCGGCCTTATTCAGAAATGAGACCTCCTCAGCCAGCTTAATACGAAGGTTTTTCTGATTCCCCTCTTCCTGTATCCGGTAAAAGAATGGATTCCGCATATTAGTGCGCAGCAGATAGAAAACTGAAAGCAGCATCCCTACGGCTACCCCTTTTAACAGATCGGTCAGCAATACCGCTACTACCGTAACCACAAATGGAACAAACTGGTCCCAGCCCTTATGGTACATATGCTGAAATAAGCTGATCCGCGTTAACTTATATCCCGTAACCAGCAGTATTGCAGCCAGACATGCCAGAGGGATCATATTGATCAGGCCCGGTATGAAAAGTAAGGAGAGTAGCAGCCAGGTACCATGAAAAATGGCCGACATCTTTGTTCTTCCCCCTGCGTTCACATTTGCCGAACTGCGCACAATTACAGAAGTCATAGGCAGCCCACCCACCAAACCACTGGTCATATTTCCAATCCCCTGGGCAATAAGTTCCCTGTTGGTTGGTGATACCCTTTTGATAGGGTCTATCTTATCAATTGCTTCAATACTCAGCAGCGTTTCCAGACTGGCAACAATGGCTATGGTAAGTGCCGTTTTCCAGACATCGATATTGGTAATAGCAGAGAAATCTGGTGCATTAAACAAACCTTTGAACTCCCCCCAGCCATTAACAACCGGAATCTTTACCATCTGTTCGGCATGCAGGGCATAGGGCCCCTGCTGAAAAATAATGCTCAGTGCAATTCCAAATATCACTACCACTAATGGCGCCGGCACTATGCTCAGTTTTTTAAATTTTGGCCAGATGATTAAAATAGCTATCGCGCCACCGCTGATTACTATCGCTGCTAGGTTAAACTGTTTTAATGCCGTAGTAATGAGGCCCAGCATACCCTCGCCCTGATTTTCAAAAACACTTTCATCTAAGAAACCTTTATCTACCCCAAGAGCGTGCGGCAGCTGCTTCATAATCAGAATAAGCCCGATTGCAGCAAGCATACCTTCAATCACACTCGACGGAAAATAATTCCCAATGGTACCCGCCTTTAACAGCCCCAGCAAAATCTGGAAAACCCCGGCCAGCATTACAGCCAGCAAAAACACCTGGTAACTTCCTAAATGGGCAATTGCGCCCAGTACAATTACTGTTAACCCTGCTGCCGGACCACTTACACTTAACTGCGAACCGCTAATGCTGGCTACTACAATCCCCCCGATCACACCTGTTACTAATCCCGCAAATAAAGGGGCTCCCGAAGCCAGGGCTATACCCAGACACAAGGGCAAAGCCACCAGAAATACCACAATACTTGAGGGCAAATCGCGCTTAAGGTTCTTTTTTAAAAAATATTTATTCATTGACAGTCCTGACAGGACTGAATCTCCTTGTTGCATAACAATACTAATAATTAACCCTGAAACTAATTTGACGAACAATCATACCCAAGAGATATGTTCAGATAACCGTTAAAATCAGGATAAATTAGGCGGAGGGGTAGGAACCAGGGGATGGTATGGGTCTACATATCTTTTCACATGGTCCAGATAGGAATTGCTGATACCAAAACTTTGGATCAGGGGAATATAAAGATCACTGTAATTAAGGTTTAGCACCTTATAGTCTGAAAACATGAGCAGGTCTTTACCAGAGTCTCCTTCAGAACGTTCCTGCTCCAGCTGAAGGATTACAGATTTGATCGTTGCCTTATCAATATAACAGATAAATACCGGCGCTGCAGAAATAATCATTTTCGCACAGAAAATGCTCATAAAGCAGATCACAATAAGTACCATATATTTTCTGAGAAACATGTTTTCTAATCTGGTTCTAATATCAAATGTACTATACTACCAGTCTAATTGTCAATAAAAGATGTAAAAAAAATGCAATGGCACTGATAAGCTGTTTATTTGAGAATATTACCGCGCCAATGTTAAGATAATATGTCTTTAACTGTACTTTTGCAAACCCAATCAATAGCTTAACAATGAAAAGATATTTACTAACCCTGACCTTACTGTATCCACTGTTAGTGTTCAGCCAAAGTAATAACGCACCTTCTTCTTACGATATTCACGACCTTAAAATAACCGGTTATCTGCAGACACAGTTTCAGCAGACACAGTCGAAAGGAATATCTTCCTTTTCCGGAGGTGATTTCGATAAAAATTCAGACAACCGCTTTATGATCCGTCGCGGACGGCTGAAAATAGACCGTGTAGATAAATACTCCAGTATAGTTTTTCAGATTGATGCTACGCAAAATGGTGTTAACCTCATGGATGCTTTTATTCAGCTGCACCAGCCAGATTACAGACAGCTGCAACTCACCGCAGGTTTGTTTAACCGCCCTTTTGGTTACGCTATTGTTTATTCTTCAGGTTATCGCGACTTTCCTGAAAGGCCTCGTGTATTCCAGACGCTGATGCCAAGAGAGCGTGATATTGGTGCCATGCTTAGCTACGCCCCTGTAAAGTTTATTTCGGCCGATCTTGCCATGGTAAATGGAAGCGGACTCTATGCCCGTGATTACGATTCCAAAAAAGATATGATCGGTAATCTGGCCTTTAAATTTGACAGCCTGGCGGCGAAGAAATTCCATGTTGGATTTGGCGGATCCTTCTACAAAGGATCAGTAAGAAATAATACTGAAACATATTTTAGCAATAACGGGTCTGGGTTTACAAAGAATACCGGTGCCGATTTTAAAGGTGCTAACCTGAAAAGAAACTATTTCGGTGCCAACCTGCAGCTGCAATACGACCATCCCTTTGGCAGCACCTCTATAAAAAGCGAGTATATCTGGGGTACTCAGCCCGGGGTTTCTACTTCTTCATCTATCAGCGGACCAGTGGCCAGCCAGAGTTTTACTACCCAACCCGCTACTGACCTTTACCTGAGAAATTTTACAGGTTACTATATCTGGTTAACGCAGAAGATTGGAAAAACCAGGTTCAATGCCCTCCTTGCCTATGATGTATACGACCCAAACAATAACATCATAGAAAACCAGATTGGGCTGGCTGCCAACACCACTGCTGCAGATATTAAATTCAGCACCCTCGGATATGGCTTAACATACCTTGTAAATACCCGCGTAAAGCTTACCATATATAACGAAAGGGTAATCAACTCCCCTACCCAGCTTAGTGGTTACGAGAACGATTTAAATGATGATGTTTTTACAGCAAGGCTTCAATATCGCTGGTAATTTTTACATTTATAAAAAACATCAGCCAAATATTAAACCAGGTGTAATAATTATGAAGGATAAAATTGCAGTACTTCAAGACAAAATAAATCAGGCTTATGCCGGCGGCGGACCAGAACGAATAGCCAGTCAGCATAAAAAAGGAAAATTAACCGCCCGCGAGCGTCTTCATTTCCTGCTGGATGAAGGCTCATTTGAAGAAATAGGGATGCTTGTTACCCACCGCAGTACTGATTTCGGGATGGAAACCGAAAAGTATCCCGGAGATGGTGTAGTAACCGGTTATGGCACTATCAATAGCCGTTTAGTCTATGTCTTTTCCCAGGATTTTACCGTATTTGGAGGGTCGCTTTCAGAAACTCATGCTGAGAAAATTTGCAAGGTGATGGACATGGCCATGCAAAATGGCGCACCCTTAATTGGTTTAAACGATAGTGGTGGTGCACGTATTCAGGAAGGTGTGGTTTCCCTGGGCGGCTATGCAGATATTTTTTATAAGAACGTACAGGCATCAGGGGTAGTACCTCAGCTTTCCGCTATTATGGGACCTTGTGCCGGCGGCGCAGTATATTCACCAGCCATCACTGATTTTATTCTGATGGTAGAAAACACCTCCTATATGTTTGTTACGGGGCCATCCGTGGTCAAAACAGTAACCCATGAAGAGGTTAGTGCAGAAGAACTCGGTGGTGCCTCTGCCCATGCTACAAAATCAGGAGTAACGCATTTCTCCTGCGCCAATGAACTTGAAGCTATTAACCACCTAAAACAGCTGTTAAGCTATATGCCGCAGAACTGTGAGGAAAGCCCTGCAGCACGCCCATACGATTCCAACCAGGATGAAAACCGACCTCAGCTTAATCACATCATTCCAGAAAATGCCAATCAACCCTATGAGATGAGGGAGGTGATTACTCAGATTGCTGATGAAAACAGTTTTCTGGAGGTACATAAAGATTTTGCAGAAAATATAGTAGTTGGCTTTGCAAGACTAGCTGGCAAAAGTATAGGCATTGTGGCCAATCAGCCCGCTTACCTTGCCGGAGTACTAGATAATCATGCTTCCGTTAAAGCTGCCAGGTTTGTACGTTTCTGTGATTGTTTCAATATCCCCCTGCTGGTGCTGGAAGATGTTCCCGGATTCCTTCCCGGTACCGATCAGGAATGGAACGGCATTATCAGTAATGGAGCCAAGCTGCTTTATGCCTTCAGTGAAGCCACTGTACCACGCATTACGGTAATTACCCGTAAAGCTTATGGCGGTGCATATGATGTAATGAACTCCAAACATATCGGGGCCGACCTCAATTATGCCTGGCCAACGGCAGAAATTGCCGTAATGGGTGCCAAAGGAGCTGCAGAAATTATCTTCAAAAAAGAAATAACCACTGCAGCAAATCCCGCCGAAAAACTTGCAGAGAAAGAAAACATGTATGCTGAAATATTTGCCAATCCATACCGTGCAGCAGAACGCGGTTTTATTGATGAGGTAATTACCCCCGCTGTTACCCGTACCAAGCTGATCCGTGCTTTCAGGATGCTGGAAAATAAAGTGGTGAATGCTCCGAGAAAGAAACACGGCAACATTCCATTGTAAATAAAAGCTTCGTTTATGTAAAGCTTAAAGCCATCTTTATATATTTGTTTAATATAAATATATAAAGATGGCTAAAAAAGAAGACGAAAAACAGGCCCATGTGCCTGTCGTAAATACGCAATCACTGCAATTTTTTGAAGAATATATCAACAACCCTTCCCCAACAGGATTTGAATACCCAGGTCAGAAATTATGGCTCGATTATCTTAAACCTTATATAGATGAAAGTTTTATTGACAACTATGGTACAGCTGTAGGGGTAATCAATCCAACCGCAAGTTTCAAGGTTGTAATTGAAGCCCATGCTGATGAAATTTCCTGGTTCGTAAATTATATTACCAGTGATGGTTTAATCTACGTGATCAGAAATGGTGGTTCAGATCACCAGATTGCACCTTCTAAAAGGGTAAATATACATACAAATAAAGGACTGGTTAAAGCTGTTTTCGGCTGGCCGGCCATCCATACACGTGGTGCTGGTGAAAAAGAAGAAGCGCCAGCCTTAAAAAACATCTTCCTTGACTGTGGATGCACTTCAAAGGAAGAAGTAGAAAACCTTGGTGTACATGTAGGCTGTGTAATTACTTATGAAGATGAGTTTATGGTGCTTAACGACCGCTATTATGTAGGCCGTGCACTGGATAACCGTGCCGGTGGTTTTATGATCGCTGAAGTAGCACGTCTTTTAAAAGAAAATAACCAGACCTTGCCTTTTGGTCTGTACATCGTAAATTCTGTACAGGAAGAAATCGGTTTACGCGGCGCAGAAATGATTGCACACCGTATTAAACCAGATGTGGCCATCATCACTGATGTAACTCATGATACTTCTACCCCAATGATCAACAAGATTACACAGGGCGACCTGGCCTGTGGCCGCGGACCAGTGGTATCTTATGCTCCTGCAGTGCAGACCAATCTTAATAAATTACTGATAGAGACTGCGCAGCAGCATAATATCCCTTTCCAGCGCCAGGCTTCGTCACGCTCTACCGGAACTGATACTGATGCCTTTGCCTATTCAAATGGTGGCGTGCCTTCAGCATTGATTTCCCTGCCATTACGTTATATGCATACTACAGTTGAAATGATCCATAAAGAAGATGTTGACAATGTGATCAGCCTGATCTATCACTCCCTGCTTAACATTCAGAAAGACCACGATTTTAAATACAACAGATAATACTTTCTACAGATGAAACCTACCTTATTAATACTGGCTGCCGGTATGGCGAGCCGCTATGGCAGCATGAAGCAGATCGACGGCTTCGGGCCAAATGGAGAAACAATTATTGATTATTCAATATATGATGCAATCAAAGCCGGTTTTGGCAAAGTTGTATTTATAATTAAAGAGGAATTTGTTGACAGCTTTAAATCTATTTTCGAACCCAAATTAAAAGGGAAGATTGAAATTGATTATGTGTTTCAAAACTTCGACCTGAAACAATACGGCATAGATCAGGAAATTGAAAGAGAAAAGCCATGGGGAACCGGTCACGCTATTCTTGCCGCCAGAAAAGTGATTAACGAACCCTTCTGTGTAATCAATGCAGATGATTTTTATGGTCTTGATGCCTTTGAAAAAATGGTGAACTTTCTAACTGAAGAAGTAACCGGAAGCAATTATTCAATGATTGGTTATGAGATAGCAAAAACGCTTTCTGATTTTGGTGCAGTATCACGGGGTGTATGCAAAGTAAGCCATGATGGATACCTGGAAGAAATTGTGGAAAGAACCAAAGTTCTCAGAGAAGGAGAAACCGTAATTTATGAGGAAGATGATAAGCAATACCCCCTTGCTCTTGACACACGCGTTTCAATGAACTTCTGGGGCTTTACACCAGAGGTATTCAAGTTATCTGAAGAACTATTCAGAGAGTTTGCAATAAGCCATCAGCACAGCCCTAAAGCAGAATTCTTTATACCCATTATAGTTGAGACACTGCTGAGTTCTGAGGGTGCTGATTTTAAAGTTGTACCTACCGACAGTAAATGGTTTGGTGTAACATATAAGGAAGATAAACCTGTAGTGCAGGCCAGCATAGATCAGCTGATTAAGGATGGTGTATATCCTGAAAATCTCTGGAACTAAATACATTCGTTTCTGCAGGAAACAGCTTGTTCCTGAAAGCAAGATACTCCTGACAACAGGATGTTCCTAAAAACAAAAAGGGGTTCAAATTAATGAACCCCTTTCTATTAAGCATTGAGTGCTTATTTTTTGTCGTCTTTCACTTCTTCGAAATCAACGTCAGTTACATTGTCACTGCTGTCTGCAGGTTGTCCAGCCTGATCAGCACCACCTTCAGCAGGGGCACCATCTTGCTTATACATTTCTTCAGATGCAGCATTCCATGCAGCTTGTAACTCTTCCTGAGCAGCATCAATATCAGCAAAGTTTCTTGAAGCATGTGCTGCTTGTAATTTTGCTAATCCAGCTTCAATCGGTGCTTTTTTATCAGCAGAGATTTTCTCACCAAATTCTTTCAATTGTTTCTCAGTAGAGAAGATCAGTGCATCAGCAGAGTTGATTTTATCAGCTTCTTCTTTTGCAACTTTATCAGCATCAGCATTTTGCTCAGCTTCTTCTTTCATTCTTTTGATCTCTTCATCAGTTAAACCAGATGAAGCCTCGATACGGATTTTTTGCTCTTTACCAGTAGCTTTATCTTTTGCACTTACGTGTAAGATACCATTCGCATCAATATCAAAAGCAACTTCTACTTGTGGTACACCGCGTGGAGCTGGTGGAATACCATCTAAGATGAAACGGCCAATTGTACGGTTCTGAGCAGCCATTGGACGCTCACCTTGTAAAATATGGATTTCTACTGAAGGCTGGTTATCAGCTGCTGTAGAGAAAGTTTCAGCTTTTTTAGATGGGATAGTAGTGTTAGCTTCGATCAATTTAGTCATTACACCACCCATAGTTTCGATACCTAATGAAAGAGGGGTAACATCTAATAATAATACGTCTTTAACTTCACCAGTTAATACACCACCTTGAATAGCAGCACCAATTGCTACAACCTCATCAGGGTTAACACCTTTAGAAGGCTCTTTACCGAAGAAAGCTTTTACTGCATCCTGAATAGCAGGAATACGCGTAGAACCACCTACTAAAATGATCTCATCAATATCTGATGTTTTCAAACCAGCATTTTTCAAGGCAGATTTACAAGGCTCAATTGTACGTTTGATCAGGTCTGCAGCCAATTGCTCAAATTTAGCACGGCTTAAAGATCTAACTAAGTGTTTAGGGCCGCTTGCATCAGCAGTAATATATGGTAAGTTAATTTCTGTTGAAGTAGTGCTCGATAATTCGATTTTAGCTTTTTCAGCAGCTTCTTTCAAACGTTGTAATGCCATTGGATCCTGTGCAAGGTCCATACCATTTTCGTTTTTGAATTCTGCAGCTAACCAGTCAATAATAATGTGGTCAAAGTCATCACCACCAAGGTGAGTATCACCATCAGTAGATTTTACTTCAAATACACCATCACCTAATTCTAATACAGACACATCATGAGTACCACCACCGCAGTCAAAAACTACGATTTTCATATCTTTATGCGCTTTATCAAGACCATAAGCCAAAGCAGCTGCTGTAGGCTCATTGATAATACGTTTAACAGTTAAACCTGCAATCTCACCTGCTTCTTTTGTAGCCTGACGCTGAGCATCATTGAAATAAGCTGGAACAGTAATAACTGCTTCAGTTACTTCGTGACCTAAAAAGTCTTCAGCAGTTTTTTTCATTTTCTGCAGAATCATCGCAGATATCTCTTGAGGAGTATATTTACGGTCATCAATCTCTACTCTTGGAGTATTGTTATCACCTTTAACTACGTTATAAGGTACACGTCCAGCTTCTTTGGCAACTTCAGCAAAGCTGCTGCCCATAAAGCGTTTGATTGAATAAATTGTTTTTGTTGGGTTAGTAATTGCCTGACGTTTCGCAGAATCTCCTACTTTACGCTCACCATTCTCTGCAAAAGCAACAATGGATGGCGTAGTGCGTTTACCCTCACTGTTGGCTATAACTACAGGTTCGTTACCTTCCATTACGGCTACGCAAGAGTTTGTTGTTCCTAAGTCTATACCAATAATTTTTGACATGCTATTTATCTTTATTTTGTTATGAATTCTTTTTCCAATTCTGTTTAACAAGCAATGTGCCAATTGGCATTTGGCAGGTAAACAGACATTCTCTTTTATATTTATGTTAAAATGTAAATGAAAACCATTTGCATTTATGACAGGATGTCAGATTGACCTTTCCCGCTGGCATTAAAACGTTTAAAGGCCAAATAGTTTTTCCAGATGATGGTATCCTATTCCAAAGTATTGCTTTGTTTCCTTTATTCTGGCGAGTATTGCTGCTTTATCTGCCGACCCTTCCTTTACTTTGGTACCCACTACCAGTACATTTTTCGGCGTATGCGCATCAGAGATAAATTCGAATACTTTTGTCTTGTAGCCATGATATTCCAATATCAATGCCCGTATACCATCCGTTACCATTTCAGATTGGCGCTCCAGAAAAATACCATACTTGGTAAGGAAATCCAACTCATTGCTGGCTTTGCCTTTTTCAATTTCGCGTCTGATCTGCTTATGGCAGCAAGGTGCAACAACTATCAGTTCCGCCCCGGACGTAATCCCCTTATAAATCGCATCATCTGTGGCCGTATCGCAGGCATGCAGTGCAATCAGCAAGTCTGTATGTTTCGCATCATAACCTTCTATTGTTCCTTCGGTAAAATCAAGACCGTTAAATCCGGCCGATGCCGCAATCTCATTGCAAAGCACCACCAGGTCATTTCTGAATTCGACGCCCGTTACATCAGCTTTCATCCCCAATACGTTTACAAGATAGTCGTATAATGCAAAGGTCAGATACCCTTTCCCCGAGCCCATATCTACAACACGGAGCTTGTCCTTTTTCGGCATAGCTTTTATCATCGGTTCAAGCAGAGCGATATATTGATTGATCTGTTTATACTTGGCCTGTGCGTTTTTATAAACCACACCTTTCTCATCAGTAACCTTTAGCTGCTGCAGATAGGATTTTCCGGCGGGCTGTATCAAACGCTTCTTTTCCTTATCATGGGTTAACACAACAGGCTGTGCAACCTGCAGGTCTCTTTCCCGTTTAATAAGCTCACCCTTCTTATCCTGCTCCAGGATTAATTCTTTAGAACTGGTAAAAAGCGTACAAATACGAAAGTCGTTACTTAAAAACTGGACAATCCGTGTTATACCTTCTTCAATACCAAGGTTCTTTACTACATCCCGCGTTTTCTGCCTGTAGGTAAATGACAGCATCTCCACACGTTTGATCTTGATGCGGCGCACATAAACATTCTTCAGCTCCTTGTCATTCCCCTGGTAATTACCCAGTGAAATTTTAATAAACTGGTTGGCACTGATGCTTAATGAAAGTTCTTCCCTGAATTGGGCCAGGACAGATTGATTAGACATACGATCTATTTTATTGATTAACCTTTTAAATTAAAAAAGCCCTGTCCAATTAAGAACAGGGCTTTTTATATGTGATGAGGAAGAATATTATTCTCCTTTATCTTCTTTAGTTTCTTCTGCAGCTGGTTCTTCAACCACTTCTGCATTTTCAACTGGTGCTTCAGCCGAAGTTTCTGCTACAGGAGCATCATCTTTTTTAGCTTTGCTTCTACCACGACGAGTTGTTTTCTTCTCTTCAGTAGGAGTTTCAACACCATAAATCTCATTGTAATCAACAAGTTCAATTAATGCCATCTCAGCATTATCACCTAACCTGTTGTTTAATTTGATAATTCTGGTATAACCACCCGGACGGCTTGCAACTTTAGCTGCAATGTCACGGAATAATTCAGTAACTGCATCTTTATCCTGTAAATAGCTAAATACAGTACGACGTGAATGCGTAGTATCTAATTTAGATTTAGTGATCAGGGGCTCAACATACATACGCAAAGATTTCGCTTTTGCTAAAGTTGTAGAGATCCTCTTGTGTTTGATCAGTGATGAGGCCATGTTCGCCAGCATCGCTTTACGATGGGAATCAGTTCTGCCTAAGTGGTTGTTTTTTTTACCGTGTCTCATTTTTTTTTTATTCAGTGTGTACCGTCTCTTTAAATACCGAGGGAATTACACACTATTAACAATATTTGTTAGTTGTAAAGCCGAAATTATTCGCCTTCTTCCAGTTTGTATTTTCCTAAGTTCATACCGAAAGATAATTGCTTAGATTTTACCAATTCCTGGATTTCAGTTAGTGATTTCTTACCGAAGTTTCTGAATTTTAACATATCAGCTACATCATAAGAAACAAGATCAGCAAGGGTACGGATATCAGCAGCTTTCAGGCAGTTTAATGCACGAACTGAAAGATCAAGATCAACTAATTCAGTTTTAAGGATTTTACGCATATGTAAGATCTCTTCGTCAACTTCTTTAGTTTCTTCTTTAGCCTGAGATTCCAATACAAGGTTCTCATCAGAGAACAGCATGAAATGCTGGATTAATATTTTAGCTGCTTCTTTTAAAGCTTCTTCAGGATGAATAGATCCATCTGTAGCAATCTCAAGAATTAGTTTTTCATAATCTGTTTTCTGTTCAACACGATAGTTTTCAATCGTGTATTTTACATTTTTCATTGGGGTAAAGATCGAATCGATAGCAATTACACCAACAACAGCATCATTAATTTTATTTTCCTCTGCCGGAACATAACCACGTCCTTTGTTGATAGTTAATTCTACCTCTAAAGTAACTGATTTCTCCATGTTACAGATAACGAATTCCGGATTAAGGACTTCGAAATTGTTAGAGAATTTAGTGATGTCACCTGCAAGGAATTGATCCTGGCCATTAACTACAATAAAAACTTTTTCAGATTCACCTGAATCACCAGCTTTTTTAAAACGAACTTGTTTTAAATTAAGGATAATTTCAGTTAAATCCTCTACAACACCTTTCATTGTAGAAAATTCGTGTGATACGCCAGAAAAACGAATACTAGTAATAGCATAACCTTCTAATGAAGAAAGAAGGATTCTTCTCAAGGCATTACCAATTGTTACACCGAAACCGGGTTCTAAGGGACGAAATTCAAATATACCATCGAAATCAGTTGACTTCTGCATGATGACCTTATCGGGTTTCTGAAATGCTAAAATTGCCATTTATAATGTTTTTAGATCGTTATTGAATAGTGTGTAAAATATAAAAATTAGCTGCCTCATAAGACAGCTAATTAAATAGATTACTTAGAGTACAACTCTATAATAAGGTTTTCTTTGATATTTTCTGGAATCTCGTCACGATTAGGATAAGCCAGGAATTTCCCAGTTAACTCAGATGCATTCCAGTCTAACCAATTGAATTTATTGATTACTCTGCCTGCTACTGAATTAGTAATGCTTTCCAACGTTTTAGATTTTTCACGTACCGCGATAACATCACCTGCTTTTAATTGGTAAGAAGGGATATTTACTACCTCACCGTTCACTGTTACGTGTTTATGGCTAACTAACTGACGTGCAGCTGAGCGGGTAGTTGCAATACCTAATCTATAAACGGTATTATCTAAACGAGCTTCTAATAATTGTAATAAGTTATCACCTGTAATGCCCTGACGGGAAGATGCTTTAGTAAACAAGTTACGGAACTGACGCTCTAATACACCATAAGTGTATTTCACTTTTTGTTTTTCCATTAACTGTACTGAATACTCAGATTGTTTACCTCTTCTTTTCGAAGCACCATGTTGTCCAGGAGGATAGTTTTTTCTGTCCAGGACTTTATCAGGGCCAAAAATAGGCTCTCTGAATTTACGGGCGATTTTGGACTTTGGTCCTGTATATCTTGCCATTGTTCTTTGTTTTAAAGTATCGTGCAACCTGAAGCTGCAGACTCTTAGCTTTAAAAATTAATAAATTAAACTCTTCTCTTCTTAGGAGGACGACATCCGTTGTGCGGAAGCGGTGTGATATCTTTGATAGAGGTTACTTCGATACCTGAGATTTGCAATGTTCTGATTGCAGACTCACGACCTGAACCCGGACCTTTAACAAAAACTTCTACTTTACGCAGACCTAAATCAAATGCTACTTTACCGCAATCAGATGCAGCTTGTCCTGCAGCATATGGAGTGTTCTTTTTAGAACCCTTGAAACCCATTTTACCTGCTGAAGACCATGAAATAGTTTGACCGTTGTTATTTGTTAAGGTAACAATGATATTGTTAAAAGTCGCATTGATGTGTGCCTGACCAACTGGTTCAATAACAACAATACGCTTTTTGGTTACTTTTTTACTCTTAGCCATAATTATTATTCGTTACTAATTTTATTTAGTAGCTTTTTTCTTGTTAGCAACTGTTTTTCTCTTGCCTTTACGTGTACGAGAATTGTTCTTAGTACGCTGACCACGTACTGGCAAACCTTTTCTGTGACGTAATCCACGGTAACAACCGATATCCATTAAACGTTTGATGTTTAACTGAACTTCTGAGCGTAAAGCACCTTCTACTTTAATGCCGTCGTTAATGATGGTACGGATTGCTGATAACTCATCATCAGACCAGTCCTGTACTTTTTTGCTAAAATCGATACCTGCTTCAGTTAAAATTCTCTGAGCAGTTGATCTGCCTACACCGAAGATGTAAGTTAGTCCAATTTCGCCTCTTTTGTTTCTTGGTAAATCTATACCTGATATCCTTGCCATATTTGTACTAAATGTTTGATTATTTGATGACAGATTGAGTAACCTGTACAGTCAATCTAATCATAACTCAATAATTTCTCTTAACCCTGACGCTGCTTGTATTTAGGATTTTTCTTGTTGATTACGTAAAGCTTGCCTTTACGACGAATAATCTTGCAATCAGCGCTGCGTTTTTTAATTGATGACCTAACTTTCATTTTATTTATATCTATAAGTAATCCTGCCTTTTGACAAATCGTAAGGCGACATCTCTAATTTAACTTTGTCCCCAGGTAAAATTTTAATGTAGTGCATTCTCATTTTACCAGAGATATGAGCAATAATCTCATGTCCATTTTCAAGTTCAACCCGAAACATGGCATTTGATAATGCTTCTCTTATTACACCGTCTTGTTCAATCGAGGCTTGTTTAGCCATATAATATTGATTTTTACTTAATTAGCTGCTACTAAACAGGGTTGCAAAATTAAATAAAAATATTTAATTATTTACCTTTTTTCTTTTAAAACTTCTTCAATAAATGAAAAGGTCGATAAAACGTCTGCTTTACCCTTTTTAATCGCAACAGTGTGTTCAAAATGTGCTGATGGTTGATTGTCTCTGCTTGTTATAGTCCAACCATCAGACCAAAACTTTACATTCGCTGTTCCGGCATTAATCATTGGCTCAATGGCAATTACCATTCCTTCCTCTAATTTCATACCCGAACCCCTTCTTCCATAATTTGGAACTTCGGGTTTCTCATGCAACTGAACGCCAACACCGTGACCAACAAGTTCCCTCACTACGCCAAAACCATTTGCTTCAGCTAAAGACTGTACTGCATAACCTATATCTCCAATCCTGGATCCGGCTACCGCTTTGTCTATTGCCCTCGCTAAACATTCCTGGGTAACATCAACCAGTTTTTTACGCTCTGCGCTAATCTCTCCTATAGAGAAAGTATACGCTGAATCACCAAAAAACTTGTTTTTAATAACACCACAATCCACGGAAATCAAATCACCTTCCTGAATCACATAATCACCTGGAAACCCGTGAACAACCTGCTCATTCGGGGATATACATAGTGAGTATGGAAATCCGTTGTAGTTTAAGAATGCAGGTATTGCCCCGTTATCTTTAATATAAGTCTCCGCAATATCGTTCAAGTACTTAGTGGTTACCCCTGGCCCTATCACCTTTGCAACTTCTGCGAGGGTTTTAGCAACCAGTATCGAGCTCTCTCTAATTAATTCAACCTCCTCCGGAGACTTATAATATATTTTAGGCATTCAAACGTTAGATTACAGCACTGCCTTCGTTCGCGCTTGCAGCGGGTACGCCAGTGCGGCCTGTAACTCTACCTGTCTTCATTAACCCATCATAATGACGCATTAATAAATAACTTTCAATCTGTTGCAGTGTATCCAATACCACACCTACCAGAATCAGCAGGGAAGTACCTCCGTAAAAATGTGCAAATTCAGATTTAATTCCAAACTTAACAGCCAATGAAGGAAGGATAGCGATGATCGCCAGGAAAACAGATCCCGGGAAAGTGATTTTAGAAATCACATCATCAATAAATGAAGAAGTTGCCAGACCTGGTTTGATACCCGGAATGAAACCACCATTTTTCTTCATATCATCAGACATCTGAACTGGATTAACAGTGATCGCAGTATAGAAGAAAGTGAATGCAATAATTAAAAATGCAAAAGTTAAACTGTATGCCAGTGACGTAGGGTCGCTGAACTGGATTAACCATGTATTTTGCAAAGTAGGGAAAAACTGTGTCAGGGTAGTCGGGATAAACATCAATGCCTGGGCAAAGATAATTGGCATCACACCAGCAGCATTCACCTTTAAAGGAATGTACTGTCTTACTCCACCAAACTGTCTGTTACCAACAATACGTTTTGCATATTGTACAGGTACCTTTCTTACCCCCTGAACAATCAGGATAGTAAACATTACTACCGCAAACAGCGCTACGATTTCCAGAACCAGCGCAATTAAGCCGCCGTCTCCGATAAACCTTGAACTGATCTCCTGTTGTAATGCAATTGGCAAACGTGCAATGATACCAACCATGATGATCAGTGAAATACCGTTACCAATACCTTTATCTGTAATCTTCTCTCCTAACCACATTACAAACAGGGTACCTGCAGATAATACGAAGGTAGATAATACAAAGAAAAGGGTATGGTCGATCAGGATTGCTTCCGCAGGAACCTGGGTTTTCACATAACCTACTGCCTGTACAGCAGTAATGGCCACAGTCAGATATCTTGTGATTTGATTTAGTTTATTCCTTCCGCTCTCTCCTTCTTTTTGCATTTTCTGGAAAGAAGGCACAGCAATACCTAATAACTGAACTACAATTGATGCAGAAATATAAGGCATAACTCCTAGTGCTAAGATTGAAACACGGGAAAATGATCCCCCGGCAAACATATCCAACAGACCTAAGATTCCAGATTTCTGATTATCGCCTAGGGCTGTTGCATCAACGCCTGGTAAAACAACGTGAGAAACAAACCTATAGACCAAAAGAATTACGAGCGTAAAAACGATACGCTCTTTTAATTCTTGAATTTTCCAAATATTACTTAAAGTAGTAAACAGCTTCTTCATTAATTACAATTTTTCGATTGAGCCTCCAACAGCTTCAATTGCTTTTTGTGCAGTTGCAGAGAAAGCGTGAGCTTTAACTTCAA
>Ga0308164_10000334_pt1 | contig 94827 bp, 81 predicted proteins | sample PhyTR2_FD_201031 | JGI IMG/M metagenome (GOLD analysis project Ga0308164, IMG submission 201031) | Phyllosphere microbial communities from UC Gill Tract Community Farm, Albany, California, United States - DLSLT.R2 | ecosystem: Host-associated > Plants > Phyllosphere > Unclassified | place: USA... | reverse complement strand
TCAGAGTCATCAAGTACAATTACACCCAAAGGGCTAAGTGCATCTATGCTGTTTTTACAGCAATTTACACGGTCGCGTCCGTCTACAATAATGATATCGAATTTTTCGCCTACTGTAACAGCTTTATTGGCATATTCCCCGCCGCGCTCCAGCTTGCTGAAAATCATTTCTGCATTCTCAGGTTTACTCTTAACAATTTTATTGTACCAGGCCTCATCATGTTCTACCGAGACTACCCTTTTGACCCGTTTGGCATAATAAAGGGTAGAACTGCCAGAACCAAATTCAAAAATTTTCAGGTTTTTTGATAACCTGTCTTTAATAAAGTCAATAAATGAGTAAGTAACCCAAGGCAAAGGATCACCATTTTGGTCTAGTGCCTGCTGGTTGTCAAAAGAAGTAAACCAGCCAATACTGGCCAGATAACCTTTATGTCCATAAGATAATAATGCCTTTAAGCGGTCTGGTTTAGTTATTAAGGATGCGAATGCTTTGAGTTTATTCAACGTTTTAATATTTTTTGAAATATAGTGATCAAAAATAAAGATTTTAGCATCAATACTCCCTGCTGTCTGGTTTTACCGATAAATAAAAGATAAAAAGTACTGACCATGCAGGCAATTAGGGTGGCAACTGATGCGCCTATACCGCCATATAGTGGTATGAGCCATAAATTTAGTAATATATTAACCACGGCACCCATGGCTGTGCGCTGAAAAGAGATCATTGTATAGCCCTCTGCAAGAAGGTATTGACTGCTGGCACTGCCTAGAAAAACAAAAATACCAGACCAGATATGTATGCTCAGCATGGGCCCGGCGCCGTTATAACCTTCTGCATAAATCAGCTGTACAATCTGATTTGCAAAGAAGCTGATAAATATTGCCACTGGTAAGCTGATCATGACCAGCAGATCATACAGGTTTACCATTCGCTTATGATACCGCTCCAGGTCTGTTTTACGGGCATGGATAATAGCTGGAAATACTGAGCTTACAATGGCCGTTGGAATAAAATACCAGGCTTCACTTATTTTCGCTGCAGCACTGTAAACACCAACCGTAATACTCCCTTCGCTTTTTAACATAACAGAATCAATTTTCATGTAAATAGATACCATTACTGCAGAGAGTATCAGTGGAAAAGATTTTTTTAATAATCCCTTGGCCCGGCTACTGCTAAAAGTCCAGCTCATCAGGCTAAAGCCTTTTTTATGATACATATAGATTAGCCCCAGAGCCAGAATAAAACTGTCAAATGTAAGTGCAATAGCAAAATAAATGAGTGGCATCTTCGTAATCACCAATATCATTTTTAGGGCAGCTGAAATTATTACGCAGACATTCTGTACCTGAACAACATATTTTGAGGCTACCTGCGACTGGAAATAGGAATCAATAATATTAAATGATTTGAATACTGCGGCAGAAGACATGATCACAATAATCCAGGTTAAGGAAATGCCCGGTTTATCTGCGTAATGATGAAAAAGAAGATAAATGGTAACGGTTAGTGGTATCAGGATAACGCTAACGGCCAAACGAAGCACTAATGAAGTTCCTAGTATTTCACTCTGTTTTTCAGGTTCTACGATGATCTCCCGTATAATAAAGCTATCCAGTCCCAGGGCTGCAACCGCAGCTACAATAAAAGTAAAGGCATCTGCAAAACTCAGGTCTCCAAAATTGGCAGCCTTCAGGTGCCTTGCAATCACAAAAGCAACGATCATGCTTAGTATTTTGCCAAACATCAGCCAGCCGGCATTCCTAAAATATTTTGCCAGCGCCTCTTCGTCAAAACCTTTTAACCCGGGTAATTTCATCCGCGCAAAGATGTGAAATTAAAAACTCTTCTCAATCCGCTTTAATTGTTTGAGGTGGTGCTTTAGATGGATTTCTATTACACGCAGCCACTCGCTGGCATTCAGATACCCCAGACGTGGATGCAGCGTTCTTAAATGCGGGTTTGCTGAGGAGATTAGCGGATAGTCTGCATCCAGCTGCAGTCTGAATTTGCTGATCCACATTCTTGCCTCCTCATGGTCTATTTTTTTTACCCTCAAGGCCAGCCTTGCCGGTACCTTAAACCTTTTGGCAGGGGGGAACATGCCAAAAAACAGGATAAGCTTAACTGCAAATACTGTATGTTTTTTCACCGCATTGCCATGGATGCATTCTTCCATAGGAATTAGAGAAAGTATGCTTGCGTCAAAAATATGTTGATACACCTCACTATAAGACCATCCGCCAATTGGAGGGATCAGCTGAAAATTGGCCGGCGATATCTTTTCCAGCCTTACCGTATAGTCAGCACAGATTTTTTTAATAGACAGAAACACAGCATCATTATTCATAGTTGAGATTTATGGAGAACAGACGTATTCAATTCAGCACAACACAAATAAAGCTTATTTGTTAAAAAAGTTGTATAAGCTCTTCCAGATGTTCAATTTGCGATGGTACATCAGTTGGCTGCGCTTTACCCAAAGGATTAAAAAAGATGGCCTTCATGCCAAATTCCTGCGCCCCGCGGATATCTGCTTCTATACTGTCACCAATCATAATGCTCTCCTCTTTTTTAGCTCCGGCCTTTGCCAACGCATATTCAAATATGATACGGTCAGGCTTATTTGCTCCAACATCTTCAGAGATAATCACATTATCAAAATAAGGGTTCAGGTTGCAAAGGTCCATTTTCATCAAGGTGGTTTCCTTGAAACCATTTGATATGATATGCAGTCTATATTTTTTTTGAAGGTATGCAAGTACTTTCTCAGAACCCTCAAACAGGTTTGTTTTTTTTGGACTAAACTTTACATAATCTGCCTCAAACTGTTGGGGCACACTTTCGGGGGCAACACCCAGTTCAATAAAAGTTTTGCTAAACCTTTCTGCCCTGAGGGTCTCTTTATTAATCCTGCCCATGTGATATTCGGCCCAAAGTAATTGGTTATTATCTGTATACCGGTCTATAAAAGCCTGGCAGGAATTTAAGCCCAGCGTATCTAAACGGTAGTGTTCATACAGTTCTGTCAGGGTTTCCTGCGCATTTTTGTCAAAGTCCCAGATGGTATGGTCCAGATCAAAAAAAATATGTTTTATCATTAGAATAGTTAGTTATATTTTGGGGCCGTAAGCGAGGTCGCCCGCATCCCCCAGGCCTGGCACAATATAAGATTTTGAGGTCATCTCTTCATCAATGGCGCCTACCCAGATTTTCGCAGCCGGTAAGTTGGCCCTTAAATGCCTCAGTCCTTCCACACTTGCAATTGCAACTACAATATGCAGCTCTTTTACTTTATATTCTGATATCAGCTCTTTACAGCACATTACCATACTTAATCCCGTAGCTAGCATGGGGTCTGCCAGTATTACAACTTTCCCTTCCAGATCCGGTGCAGACACATAATCTACCTGTATGTTAATGGGACCGGTGGTATGAGTTTTCCTGTAAGCCGAAATAAATGCTGACCCCGCCCTGTCAAAAATATTCAGCAGGCCCTGCTGCATAGGTAAGCCTGCCCTGAGTATCGTTGCAATTACAGGCTGTTCTTCCAAATCCTGCGTTTTGGCAATTCCCAGTGGAGTTTGGGTATCAATAGAAACATAGCTGAGAGATTTACTTATTTCCCATGCAAAAAACTCGCCCAATCTTTCCAGGTTACGGCGAAACCGCATTGAGTCTTTTTGAATATCCAGATCACGAAGTTCCGCAACAAAGATATTGGCAATGGAAGTGGTTTTACTGAGGTCGAATATCATTAGGTAAAGATAGGAAATTGGCTAACAATTGTGAATAGATGATCCTTCCGGCTTTCCCCCTGGTAGTTTCTGCCAATGTTTCTTTATGCCATACAGAATAAAAATGACCGTTTAATAAACGTACATTTTTAATTATACGGCCCCATTTATCTAGTGCCTCTTCTAAATTAAAATTTTTGTCTATGCTCAACATAGTATCATTTAATGCTACAGGGTGTACTTGTAAATGCGTAGTCTTCTCTAGCTGCAAATCATACCAGAAAAATGAGCTGCAGGTACCTGCCCTGAAACCTGCGGTATCTTTATAACCCATTCTAAAATCGTTTTTTATACCAGACTTCAGCAGCTGCAGATAACTGTTTGGAAAACTTAAACGCTGCTCACAGAGTGTATCAATTTCCAACACAGGTTTTGTATATATAATGGGGCTTAAATTAAACTTTTCATGCTGTGCACTTAAAAATAGTTCGAGGTTGCCAGGCTTTACAACTGCTGTGTTGTTTTTATTGAATGCAGGCAGCTTTTCTATTAGTCGGTTGATGTGCCTTCGTAAGTTATAAGTGCCAGCTGGCTTACTATCATACAAGCAGATGAGCGGGGTATACTCGAAGTCTTTTTTATGAAAATATAGTTTCGGATATCTTTTAAGCAGGATGTTCTTAAGCATGAGCGCCCATCCGTCAATTACCGGGAATTCAAGTAATTTAAGCTTGCTCTGCAAACTGAGTTCTGCCGGGAAGTTTTCTTCCAGATCTGGCTGAAAGGTAAGGTATTCTTCAAAGCGTGTTACAAAATAAAAAGAGGCAGCAAAAACATCAAAGGGCAAACTGCTGTTCTCTACAGCAAATGGTACAATCATGTCGCCAAAAATTGTTGTTTTGATAGTAGGGGGGCTTACAGTATGTCCCAGCAAAAATTCACTGTTTTTAAAAAAGGGTTCATCACCAACTGCCTGTTCCGAATAACTTATTTTGGGCAAGTCTGAAGTCCTGAATTCTGCAATATTAGAACTGAAACCGGCCTGCGTTTTAAGAATCTCATTGAAAATAAAGTTGAAAATATACTTTATTCTCGGTGTTAATATCGGAACATATATAAGTAACTTCATGATGTCTATAAATTTAGGATATAATCACGACATATCAATACATCATTATTTGTTATCTTTGAATATCTATGAAATTTCAACTTGTTTCAGATTATAAACCAACAGGCGATCAGCCTAATGCTATAGAACAGTTAGTGGCCGGCGTCAACAATAATGAAAATTATCAGACCCTGCTGGGGGTTACAGGATCTGGTAAAACCTTTACTGTAGCCAATGTGATCCAGCAAACGCAGAAGCCTACACTGATCCTTAGTCATAATAAAACACTGGCAGCTCAGCTCTATGGAGAATTTAAACAGTTTTTTCCTGAAAACCAGGTAAACTACTTTGTCTCTTACTATGATTATTATCAGCCTGAGGCTTATATGCCCAGCAGCAATACCTATATTGAGAAAGATTTAAGTATTAACGAAGAAATAGAAAAACTCCGTTTGAGAACTACATCAGCACTGATGTCGGGCAGGAGAGATGTGATTGTAGTCTCTTCAATCTCCTGTATCTATGGTATGGGAAATCCTGAAGATTTTTCCCGGTCGGTTTTCAGGTTTAGTGTGGGTACCAGGGTGTCAAGAAATACTTTTCTTCATAGCCTGGTAGAGATTTTATACGCTCGTACCATCAATGATTTTAAAAGGGGTACCTTTCGCGTTAAGGGAGATACAGTAGATATCTTTCCGGCCTACCTGGATAATGCGTACCGCGTCTCATTTTTTGGAGATGATATTGAAGAACTCAGTATCATTGATCCCGTTACTGGAAAGACCCTGGAAAAGTTAACTGATATGGCTGTATATCCGGCTAACCTCTTTGTAACTCCTAAGGACAGATTTAACTCATCTATCTGGGGCATACAGGAAGAACTGGAAGTGAGAAAAAACCAGTTGCTTGGAGACAGGCAGCTGCTTGAGGCAAAACGTCTGGAAGAAAGGGTCAACTTTGATATCGAGATGATGAAAGAGCTGGGTTATTGTTCCGGGATTGAGAATTATTCACGCTTTTTCGACGGGCGTACCCCGGGTATGCGCCCATTCTGTCTGCTTGATTACTTTCCTGATGATTATCTGATGGTGATTGATGAAAGCCACGTAACCGTTCCTCAGATCAGGGCAATGTATGGCGGAGATCGTTCCAGAAAAATGTCGCTGGTAGAATATGGGTTCCGTCTGCCTTCAGCCTTAGATAACAGGCCACTTAATTTTGATGAATTTGAATCCCTGGCACCGCAAACCATATATGTAAGTGCTACCCCGGCTGATTATGAGCTGGAGAAATCTGATGGAATTGTGGTAGAACAGGTAATCAGACCTACCGGACTGCTTGATCCCCTGATCGAAGTACGCCCTGCAGTTAATCAGGTAGATGATCTGCTTGACGAAATTGACAAGACGATTAAAATGGGCGACCGTGTGCTGGTAACTACCCTTACCAAGAGGATGGCAGAAGAGCTAACCAAATATATGGACCGTCTTAATATCAAATGCCGTTATATCCACTCAGAAGTAAAAACCCTTGAAAGGGTTGAAATCCTTAGGGGGCTGCGACTGGGAGAATTCGACGTGCTTATTGGAATTAATTTGCTGCGGGAAGGATTGGATCTGCCCGAAGTTTCCTTTGTAGCTATCCTTGATGCAGATAAGGAAGGATTCTTAAGGTCAGAACGATCCTTGATACAGACTATCGGACGTGCCGCCCGGAACGACCGCGGCCGGGTTATTTTATATGCTGACAGCATTACTGAATCTATGGCCAAAACCATGGATGAGACCAGCCGCAGAAGGGAAAAACAAATTGAATATAACCTTGCACATGGTATTGTGCCAAAAACTGTAGGCAAGAGCAGGGAAGCAATCCTTGAACAAACCTCTGTACTTGATTTCTCTGCCAATGCAGAACGTAAAAAAGCTTATGTGGAAATTGATCAGGTAAGTATCGCTGCAGATCCTATCGTACAATACATGACCAAGCCTGAGATGCAGAAATCTATTGATAAAACACGCAAGGATATGGCAAAGGCTGCAAAAGATATGGACTTTCTGATGGCTGCAAGGCTTCGCGACGAAATGTTTGCCATGGAGAAAGTATTCGAAGAGAGATTTGGAAAAGGAAGCCTGAAAAAAGTTTAGGCATATAATCAAATAATTAATATATAATGGACGGAAAGAACAGGGCCGATATTTATCCGGGCTTAGAAGTAGAAATAATCTTAAAAAAAGACCAGCGCTCTGGAAAGCTTACCCGAGGGATAGTAGCTAACCTGCTTACATCTTCGCCTTATCACTCGAGAGGGATTAAAGTACGCCTTGAAGACGGTCAGGTTGGGCGCGTGGCAGAAATTGTTGAAGATTAGTTTTTTTATTTTTGTATCTTGTTGCCACCGTGCCACATCTTGAGAAATTTATCTGCAGAATATTGATTTCTATCTATATTTGCGGATCAACACTTTAAAAACACAATGGGGATTATTAAATTTCTTTTTATAACTATCCTGATCCTTTGGATTATCCGCGTACTGCTCAGGCTGGTATTTCCGATGGTGCTCAAAAGCGTTTTCGGCAAAATGCAGGATCAGGCCCAGAACCCGGGCCGTCATCAGCAGCCTACGCGTAAACCGGAAGGCTCTATTTCTATTGATTACGTTCCACCACAGCCAAAGCATGGTAATGCAGATAAACTGGGTGATTTTGTGGAATACGAGGAAGTCAAATAAAGTATTTGATACTAATCAATAAATTCTCTTCTTAATCTGTATCAAATTTATATTTTTGGGGTTAGTTTAAAATAAACAAACCTTAATGAATACTTGGTTAAAAAAGAATGGCATACATCTGGCCATCAGTGCGTTTTTTGTAATAATCTGTTTCGTGTATTTCAGTCCTGTTTTACAGGGTAAAGTACCAGAGCAGGGGGATGTTTTGCAGGCCAAAGCCATGCAGAAAGAAATTATGGATTACAAAGCCAAAGATGGCAAAGGACCGCTATGGACCAATCAGATGTTTGGTGGTATGCCAGCTTACCAGATTTGGGTACAGTATCCACTTAACTTAACAACATACGGTATTTCACTGGTCAAGGATACATTTCCAGATCCTGTAGGTACTGTACTGGTATACCTGCTTGGGGCTTATCTGTTATTTTGTGTTTTAAAAATTAACCCATGGCTCGCTGCCGCTGGTGCAATTGCTTTTGCTTTTACATCTTATAATTTTATAATTATTGCGGCTGGGCACAGTAATAAGGCATTGGCTATTGGTTTCTTTGCCCCAATTCTTGCTGGTATTATTCTAACTCTCAGGGGCAGGTACTGGATGGGAGCCAGTTTAACAGCATTGTTTCTGGCATTGGATATCAGATCTAACCATATCCAGATGACGTATTACTTCCTGATGGCACTGGTAATCTATATCGGTATCGAGATCTATCATGCTTTCAAAGAGAACCGTACCAAAGAACTTGGCAAAGCTATTGGTTTCCTGGCAGCTGCGGTTGTGCTGGCTATGATGGTTAATACAAGTAATTTATGGACTACCTATGAATATGGAAATGAAACTATTCGTGGTAAATCAAACCTTAAATCTGATGCTTCAGAACCAAATACAGGCCTCCCTAAAGATTATGCTTATCAATGGAGCCAGGGGGTAGGAGAATCTTTCACATTCCTGATTCCAAATCTGTACGGTGGGGGTTCCAACCGTTTGGATGCTAAATCAAATGTAGCTAAAGCTATTGAAACTGTAGGTGCAACACCAGAGCAGGCAGCAGATTTTGCACAACGTCTTCCTGTATACTGGGGTGAGAAACCGGGTACTGCAGGCCCTTATTATTTTGGGGCTATTGTATGTTTCCTGTTTGTTTTCGGACTTTTTATAGTAAAAAACAGGATGAAATGGTGGATTTTATCTACTACCATTATCTTCCTTCTCTTATCGTTCGGTAAAAACCTGCCATTCCTGTCAGACATATTTTTTAATTACGTCCCGCTTTACAATAAATTCAGGGCCGTAGAGTCTATTCTTGCAGTAGTGGGGTTATTATTTCCTATCCTTGCCCTGCTGGCTATTAAAGAAGCTCAAGACGGTCAGTATGATCAGAAATACCTTGTTAAAAAGTTAACCTGGTCGGCCGGTATTACCGGAGGCTTTACACTGCTTGTTGCTATTATGCCAACAGTATTCTTCAGTTTCCGCACTTCAGAACATGAAGCTTTACTGGAGTCACTTGCGGCTGCGTTTAATAACGACCGCAGTATGGCGCTCAAAGTAGGAAACGCCTTAATTGAAGATAGAGTAGAATTGGCAAGGGCTGATGCACTTCGTAGTTTATTCTTCATCGTTATAGGTTTTGGATTAACCTGGGCATTTATTACCAAAAAGATGAAGACCGAGATGGTTTTTGCCTTACTTGCGCTGGCTATTCTGATTGATATGTGGCAGATAGACCGCAGGTATTTAAATAACCTTAATTTTGTGCCCAAAGCATCATTAATTAATAACAGGTATCAGCCCAGAGATGTTGATACTTTCATAATGGCTGATAAGGATCCTGATTTCAGGGTATTTGATGCCAGTATCCCAACTTTTACCAGTGCTGATGCTTCTTATTTTCACAAAACTGTGGGTGGAGCGCATTCTGCGCGGTTAAAGCGTATACAGGAACTGATTGATCATCAGTTCACCAAAAGCGTTAATCAGGATGTACTGGATATGTTCAATACCAAATATATTATTACACAGGATCCTCAAAACGGGTCATATAAAATGCAGCGCAATGCTACAGCAGCAGGTAATGCCTGGTTTGTAGACCACGTACAGTTTGTACAGGATTCGGACGAAGAGATGAAGGCTATCAGTAGTTTTGATCCTAAAAAAGAAGCTATGGTAGATATTAAATATAAGAGTCTGATGGATACAACCCGTGCTGCGGCAGCTGGTCCTACCGCTTTTATTAAATTAGATAGTTACCACCCTGATCATATGGTATATTCTTATAGTGCTCCAAGAGATGTAATAGCTGTGTTTTCAGAAATCTTTTACGAGAAAGGATGGAAAATGCTGATCGATGGTGTAGAAAAGCCATACTTCAGGGCAGACTACGTGTTGCGTGCAGCACAACTGGAATCAGGTAACCATAAAGTTGAATTTATCTTTCACCCTAATAGCTATTATACCGGAGAAAAGATATCTCTTGCCGGATCATTATTCCTGCTGGCCAGCCTTGGCTTCGCGTTTTACAGTGATAATAAAAAAAGGAAGAAAGCTTAGTTTATAGGAAACTTGTACAAAAGGGCTGCATTAATCTGCAGCCCTTTTTGTTTTAATATGCCCCGGTTACAATGCTTTAATTTATCTTACATCTTTAACGCTGCCCCTATTATGCCTGTTCTGGGTATAAAGTATAATGGTTTGTTAATACCTTGTTAACCTGTGTATTGCATCTTTGTGTATATAACCTGGTCGCAATGGAAGAAACAATTATGCTAATCTGCCTGATCTTGCTGATCATCCTGTTTTTCAGTCCTTACGATTTGACAATTGATGAAGATGAATTGTAAACGCGAAATTGATATTGCTGTAATTTCTGATGTTCATTTGGGCACCTATGGCTGCCATGCTAAAGAACTCCTTAAATACCTGAAAAGTATTAAACCTAAAATGCTTATTCTTAATGGAGACATTATTGATATCTGGCAGTTTAGTAAAAGATACTGGCCTGAAACGCATATGAAAGTGGTCCGTAAACTAATGAAGTTTGTTGCAGAAGGTGTACCGGTCTACTATCTTACCGGTAACCATGATGAGCTGCTCCGCAAATTTGCAGATATGCATATGGGCGGTTTTCACCTGCAGAACAAACTCGTTCTGGAGTTGGATGGCAAAAAAGCCTGGTTTTTCCATGGCGATATATTCGATGTGACTATGCAGCATTCTAAATGGCTGGCAAAATTAGGTGCTGTGGGTTATGACAGCCTTATTCTGATAAACAGTATGGTCAACTGGGGGCTTAAATTGCTGGGAAGGGAAAAAATGAGTTTTTCTAAAAAAATTAAGGCCCAGTTCAAAGACGCAGTGAAGTTTATCAATAGTTTTGAAGATACAGCAGCAGAGCTGGCCGCCCAGAATGGGTATGGATATGTGGTATGTGGACATATCCATCAGCCTGAAAATAGAATAATACACACCCCGGAAGGACAGGTTAATTACTTGAACAGTGGCGACTGGGTAGAAAATCTAACAGCACTGGAATATACAAATAAGGAGTGGACTATCTTCAAATACGACCATAAAGATTTCCAAACGGATGAGCTTGAAGAGGGTGCTTTATCTGACAGTGAAGACTTACACAGCAAATTGGATATCAATGTGTTACTTCAAAAGATCAAATTAGAAATTGTCTAGCGGATAAAAATTACAGATATTCGGTCATAATGAAGATACTTTACGCTATTCAGGGTACTGGAAACGGTCATATCAGCCGCGCCCGCGAAATCGTGCCCATGTTGCAACAGCATGGTGAAGTAGATTTGTTAATTAGTGGTACACAGGCAGACGTAAAATTAAGTCAGCCGGTAACTTACCAGCTTCACGGCTTTAGTTTCATTTTCGGAAAAAAGGGTGGTGTAAATCATTATGAAACCTGGAAGACTATGAACCTGCCGCGTTTCGTGGCTGATATGAGAAAACTGCCGCTTAAAGAGTATAACCTAATTCTTAACGATTTTGAACCGGTTACTGCCTGGGCCTGCCGGTTAAGAGGTATAGAAAGTGTTGGTTTGAGCCATCAGGCTTCTTTTCAGTCGGCCAAAGTACCCAAGCCAAAAAGTATTGACTGGGCACAGTTGGTAATGAAGTATTATGCGCCCTCTACACATTATGTAGGTTTTCATTTTAAACCTTATGATGATTTTATTCATACCCCCGTTATCCGTTCCGAGATCAGGTCACTTCGTACTACTAACCTGGGGCACTATACTGTCTATCTTCCCGCTATTGCAGACCAACTTCTTGTGCCCATTCTCAGGCAGATTCCTTCAGTGCGCTGGCAGGTATTTTCTAAACATACTAAACTTAGTTTTACCGACGGTAATGTTAGTGTTTGCCCTATTAATAATGAAGATTTTAATACCAGCCTTGCAAGCTGTACCGGTTTATTAACAGGTGGGGGTTTTGAAGGACCTTCAGAAGCATTGTTCCTGGGTAAAAAATTACTGGTGGCGCCAATGAAATTCCAGTATGAGCAGCAATGTAATGCATATGCTTTAAAAAAGCTGGGCATTCCTGTTATCTGGGCTTCAGACAAAAACTGGCTGCCTATTATTCAAAAATGGGTGCAGGAGCCTCAAGACCATAATTTCAACTTTCCCGACGAAACGGCTGCAGTAATTGATCAGGTTGTAAAGCAGTTTGCCAGATAAATTTCTTTACTTTGCCCATCAACAGCCGGCATGATCAATCAATTTAAAACGTTAAACCCTATCAACCTTCTTTTGCTTTTTGCATATACATTTTTTATGCGGATTGCTATACTTATCAACCCCCCAGAGCGGCTCAATTTTGAATTTCTTGAGCCTTATACTAAATTTATGATTTCCATCCCGATAGGAAATGATTTTTCAGTGGCTTCAAATGTCTTTATTGCCGCTATTATTGTATATATCCAGGCAATTTTTTTCAATAGGGTAGTAAATAATCATGCACTACTGGCCAAACCTAGTTTTTTACCGGCCCTGCTCTATATTACTACTGCCAGCCTCTTTGAGCCTTTTTTAATTTTAAGCCCTGTATTGCTCTGTAATTTTCTGTTGATCCTGATTATGGATAAGTTGATGAAGATAGGTAAATCGCCAAATGCAATCATGATCATGTTTGATGTAGGTATTTTCATTGCAGTAGGTACGCTTATTTACTTTCCTTTTGTGGTTATGTTGTTGCTCATATGGCTAAGCCTGCTTTTATACCGCTCTTTTAGCTGGCGCGAATGGGTTTCCGGCCTGGCAGGGTTCCTGGTTATAATGTTTTTCCTGGCTGTATTTTACTATTGGAATGATAAAATAGGTGGCTTTTATAAAATTTGGCTGCCCTTAAAAAATAAATTCCCATCCATATTTAAAATACAATATAATGATTACCTGGTTCTGGTACCCGTAAGTATAATGATGGTTCTGGCTATGGTTCAGCTGAGGGAAAACTTTTTCAGAAGCTTTATCAATACCAGAAAGGCATTTCAGATGCTTTTCTTTATGTTTATCATCGCCATTTTCAGTTTTTATACTAAAGAAAATTTTAAACTTTATCATTTTCTGCTTTGTGTGCCCCCGGGAGCGGTGCTACTTGCTTACTATTTTTCGAATGCCACAAAGCGCTGGTTTTATGAAAGTTTATTCTTCATTTTAGTAATTGCAATTCAGGTCTTTTTATTTGTTTAACTTTTTTTAACAAATTGGCGGCTTGAAACTTGGCAAAGATTAATAGATTTGTACCATGAAGATTGGAGTTGATGCATAATCTTGTTATAGATATTGGCAATACGAACAGTAAAGTCGCCGTTTTTAGGGAGAAAATGCTGGTGTTTTTTAAAAGTCTTGAAGAAAATCCCGAAGATGAACTCAAGGAGATAATTAAAAAATACGATATAGTAAACACAACCTTTTCCAGTGTAAAACAGGATGTATCTTCGGAGATCACAGCCGTTTTAGAGGCAAACACTCATTACACTGTCTTCTCTACTCAGGTAAATACTGGTGTAAAGAATTATTATCAGTCTCTGTCTACCTTAGGGCAAGACCGATGGGCCAAAGTTATTGCCGTTCATCAGCAATTTCCCGGACAGAATTGTCTGGTTATTGATGCTGGTACCTGTATTACATACGATCTGCTAGATAGTGATGAAGCTTATTACGGGGGAAGTATCAGCCCGGGAATAGGGATGCGTTTTAAAGCGCTAAACCATTATACGGGTAAACTGCCACTAATTAACTGGGGTAATAACTTAAAAATTATTCCTCCAGGTACTGATACTGAAACGGCTATCCTGAATGGGGTTTTACAAGGTGTAGTAAACGAAATTACCGGCTTTATTGCCGAGAGCAGTAAGAATAATATAGATTTAAAAATAGTTATCACAGGGGGAGATGCTACTTTTTTGTTGGAGCAATTAAAAAACAGCATCTTTGCGCCTCAAATTACACATGATCCCTATTTGGTTTTAAAAGGATTAAACGAAGTTATTGCATTAAAATATGTACAAAAAGATTAATTATATAACTGCAGTTTTGGTTCTGCTGGCAAGCATTTCCGTAAACGCACAAGTTACTACGCAGTCGCCCTATTCAAGATTTGGTGTTGGAAACATTAAAGGTTCTTTGCTTCCTCAGTTCAGGGCAATGGGCGGTGTGTCAACTGCAGTTAATAAAGCTACGGGTTACAACTATATCAATATGCAGAACCCTGCTTCATACGCAAGTATTAACCTTACTACTATCGATGTGGGCATGTCGGCATCATTTGTAAACCTTACCAAAGGGGGGGCGAACGACAAAAGTTTTAACGGTACCCTTAGCCATGTGGCTTTGGCATTTCCTGTTACCACCCATTCAGCTTTAAGCTTTGGTATACTTCCTTTTTCTGAACTAGGATATAACTTCGCTGAAAAATCTACTATTACCAGCGGTTCCGGAACAGGAAATCCTGCGAGCCAGTCGGTAAGCAATGTGTATTCAGGAGAAGGTGGCTTAACAAAATCATATATTGGTTATGGTTATCAGATTGGAGACCATTTACGGATTGGTGCCAACGTAGAATATATTTTTGGTAATATGATAGAAAATAAAGCTGTTCAGTTTGATGAAGATGCTGCAGCTTATGCTACAAGAATCCAGAACAAAAACAGTGTAGGTGGAATAAACTTCTCTTATGGTGCACAGTATGATGTAAGGGTAGGGCCAAAAATGTCGTTAAACTTTGGTTATTCAGGTACTTCTGCTAACGATCTTAACTCTACCAGAACATTTCTGGCAACAAAATACCTATATGATGGAACTACCGGAGAAGCTAACGTAACTGTAGAAACCATCGATTCTGTATCTACAGGTAAATCTAAATTGCGTATGCCCTTAACACATAATTTTGGTATCGCTTTGCAGAAAGATAACAAGTGGCTTATCGGTGCGGATTTTAGAATGGGAGACTGGTCTAAATTTGTAATCAACGGTGCAAACCAGGGGCTTCAAAATAGTTATGGTGCATCTTTAGGCGGACAGCTTACTCCTGATATTACATCTGTTAACAGTTATTTCAAGCGCGTTGATTACCGTTTTGGTTTAAGTTATGATAAGACTTATATCAGAATGAATCAAAATGATGTAAAACAGATGGCGGTGAGCTTTGGCCTGGGACTTCCCCTGGCAAATTCGGTAACCAACAGAGGTGCATTTTATAAATTAAACTTTACCGGCGAGTATGGCCGGAGGGGAACTATGGTTAGTGGCGACCTGAGAGAAAATTATATTAATTTTCACCTTGGCTTCACCATCAACGACAAGTGGTTTACCAGATATAAAATCAACTAAATGACCAATACTGGTATACTGTACCGTATAGCGTTAATTTGCATTATACCGCTTTTTTTAAGTTCATGTGGTGAAGATGACTTAAAGAAAGCGGGTACATTATCATCAAAAAAAGCGCTGTTAAGTAAAGACAGATCTTTAGATGTAGATATTACCTTCAGTGATTCAGCAGTAGTGAAAGCCAAAGGGCTGGCACCGGTCCTGGATCAGGTTAATCCCAGTACGGGCAGTAAGTACCAGGAAATGCCCAAAGGGGTTAAAATCACCTTTTACGATCCCCTTCTCAAAGTAACCGGTACTCTTGTTTCAGATTATGCTATTCGTAAAGAGACTGAACAATTAACTATATTCAGAAAAAACGTTGTGGTAGTGCGTAATAACATGACCTTTAATACGGAAGAAATCACATGGGACCAGCGTAAGAAAATGTTTTTTTCGCCCAAAGGGATAATTACCAATCCTGATGGTACAGTTTACAATGCTACCAATTTCCGGGCCCCTGAAGACTTCAGTACTTTCGATTCAGAGCTCGGTGCAGGTACAACATACGTGAAGGGAGATTTAACGCCCTGACAAGGCGGGTTAATTCTATATTCCCTTAATTTTTAAATACTTATTGAAATACATTTAATTGTTTTCTTTTTTTGGCAAAAGTTGTATCTTGCGCCCTCTTAAAAAAAATATAAAGAATAGATATTATGGGTTTTATGACATTTTTGCGAAATCGCGCAGGGTTTATCCTGGTAGGATTCATCGGTTTTGCAATTGTTGCGTTTTTAGTAGGTGATGCAATTAACGTAGGTAAGCCTTTCTGGGCCGCCTCTCAAAAGGTTGTTGGATCTGTAGATGGTGAAGATATCAGCATCGATGAATTCGGGCCTAAAGTAGATCAGAATTTACAACAATTTAAACAACAATATGGTGGCAGTGCCAATCCTCAGATGACAGCGATGGCTGTTGATAATGCATGGAATGGCGAACTGGCAACAATCCTGTTGTCTAAAGAATACAAACGCATTGGTTTAGATATCTCTGCAGATGAGCTTTTCGACCTTTATCAGGGAAAAAACCCAAGTCCGCTTATTGTTCAATACTTTGGTAATCCGCAAACAGGTCAGGTAGACCGTGCAGCGGTAATCAATTCATTAAAACAACAGTCTTCAAACCCGCAGTTAAAACAGCAATGGGATTTATTGCAGGCAGAAATTGAAAAACAGGCTTTGCAGCAGAAATATGGTAACCTCATCAAAAATTCTGTATATGTAACTTCATTAGAAGCTAATGATGAATATCAGAACAGAAATAAACTGGCAAACTTTAACTATGTAGCTTTAGAATATGCAAGTATTCCTGATGCATCAGTTAAGCCTTCGGATTCAGATTACTCAGATTATTATAACAATAACAAACAGAAATTTGACAACCCTGCAGAAACACGTTCATTTGACTATGTTTCTTTCTCGGTTAATCCTACTAAAGATGATTCGGCCGCTATTAAAGTTCAGATTGATAAACTGGCTGCAGACTTCAGGGCTTCCAAAAGCGATTCATTGTTTTCTGCTATCAATTCAGATGTTAAAGTTCCATACAGCTATATCAGTAAAGGTAAATTAGATCCTGCAGTTGATTCAGTAGTATTTGGCTTACCGGCAGGTAGTTTCTACGGTCCGGTTTTCTCTGGCAACTCATACAAACTTGTTAAAGTTATTGATACCCGTATGTCTCCTGATTCAGTAAAAGCAAGCCATATATTATTAGATGCTGCTAAAATGGGCGGAGTTGATAAAGCGGTTAAAATGGCTGATTCATTAAAAGGATTGATCCAGAAAGGAGCCAGCTTTGCTGCCCTTGCTAAATTATACAGTGTAGATGGTTCAAAAGATAAAGGTGGTGACCTGGGTACTTTCTCCAGAGGCCAGATGGTTCCTGAATTTGAAAATGCAGCATTTAATGGGCAGGTTGGCGATTTAAAAGTTGTTACTTCTCAATATGGTGTACACCTGATCAAAATTGAGAAACAAGTTGGTTCTTCTAAAGTAGCTAAAGTGGCTTACATCGAGAAAAATCTTGTTCCAAGCAGCAAAACTAAAGACCAGGCTTACAAAAAAGCGTCTGCCTTCTTAACAAATGTAAAAGGTGATGATTTTGCAGCTGAAGCTAAAAAATTAGGTTATACAGTAGCAGTGGCAGATAGGATTACCGGTAGCCAGGGTTATGCACCCGGTTTAGACAATCCGCGTCAACTGATAAAAGATGCATTTGCAGCAGAAAAAGGTGATGTTCTTTCAGAAGTATACCAAATGGACAATGCATTTGTTGTGGCCCATTTAACAGACATCAAACCTAAGGGTATCCTTCCTTTAGAGGCTGTTAAAAAAGATATCGAACCTATGGTTATCAATGCAGTAAAGGCAAAAATGCTTACTGAGAAATTCAGTAAGGCAGCACAAGGCGCATCTAACTTAAATCAGGTGGCACAAAAAGTTGGTAAACAGGTAATGCCGGTACAGAATATTGTATTTGCTAACCCGATCGTGCCAGGTGCTGCTCAGGAAAACAAGCTTATAGGAAGCGTATTCGGTTCTTCGGTTGGTAAATTATCTAAACCAGTAGATGGAGAGCGTGGTGTATATGTATTTACCGTTAATGGATTTACTAATCCTGCGCCAATTGGAAACACCTACAAACAAAAAGAAGCTATGCGCAAAGGTATTGCACAAAGGTCATTAGGTGCGGCATTCCAGGCTTTGCAAGATAAATCTGATATAAAAGACAATAGGGTGAAATTCTATTAGGCTTTATTATGTAATTTTGAAACCGGAAGTTTACGCTTCCGGTTTTTTTGTTTCTGGCTGTATCTAAGGAGTATAAACCTTTTATTATTTTGCCAGTGAGGGTTCAATTGCAGTGCTATAAAACTAACAATAATGGAAATTCAGGAAAATATAGTGAATAAAGTTGCGGCCAGTGGTTTAGTGACTTTAAACCTCGAACAGTTTTATGATCAGGGAGAAAAGGTGATTTTTGATATAAAAGATAACCTCTTTCATGGTCTGATGCTTAGGGAGAAAGATTTCCGTGAATTCATTAAAACTCATGACTGGTCTGTATATGCAGGTAAAAATGTGGGTATCATCTGCAGTGCTGATGCAATTGTACCAACCTGGGCATACATGTTGCTGGCCAATAAAATCAAACCCTACGCCAGCGCAGTGGTTTTTGGTAATAAAGAGGTATTAAATACCGTATTGTTTACTAAGGCGCTGGCTAAAATAGACCTTAGTCAGTATCAGGACGCGCGTGTGGTCATCAAAGGCTGCGGGGAGCTCGATGTACCAGTTTCTGCTTATGTAGAAATCACCAGTCTATTAACACCTGTTGTTAAAAGCATTATGTATGGTGAGCCGTGCTCTACCGTTCCTGTTTATAAACGAAAGGATTAGTTTTTGGATTGCTTTTTGTTTAAACAGGGTATGAGAAAATTAATTTTGCTGCTTGTCTTTCTGATTACTCTTACCTATGGCTATGCACAAGAGCTGCCATTAAAAAAGGAACCCGTTTTTCAGGCAGGGGAAGTATTGCAGTATAAACTCAGGTATGGAATTATAACTGCAGCAGAAGCCACTATTAAGGTGCTCGAATCCAATCTTAAATTTGATAATAAACCCACTTTCAATCTTGTGGTTGATGCCAGAACTTCTGGTACTTTTGATATTTTCTATAAGATCAGAGACCATTATGATTCTTACATAGATAAGCAGACGCTAACTCCATATTTCTATCAGGAGAATGTGAGGGAGGCGAGTTATAAGCGTGCAGATAAGGCAAGATTTACACAAGATACCAGGAAGGTTGTTTCTAACAGAGGCACCTTTACAGCGCCAACCAATCAGACGTTCGATCTTGTTTCTGCATATTACTTTGCAAGGAGCCTGGATATTTCCAGGCTTAAAATAGGTGAGTTATTTAAACTTAACTACTTCCTTGGTGATGAAATCCATCAGCTTCAGATCAAATATGTTGGCAAGGAGGTGGTTGAAAGCAAACTGGGTAAAATACGCTGTCTTAAATTCAGCCCCTCTATAGAGCCAGGCAGAATCTTTAGAAAAGATAGTAGTTTGTATCTTTGGATCACTGATGATCGTAACAGGGTTCCTGTTAAAGCCCAGGTAGAGATCATTGTGGGCGCCGTTACTATGGAAATTAAATCTGCCTCGGGCTTAAAATATCCCCTGGCGCAAGAAAAATAAAATAATGATAGAAGTACAGAACACACTGGTACACGAAGATGTCATACGCGAAAGCTTTGTATGTAATCTCAACAAATGCAAAGGTATCTGTTGTGTAGAGGGAGATTCTGGTGCACCGCTGGATCATGCTGAAACAGCAATACTGGAAGAGATATATCCAAAAATCAAACATCTGCTTGCCCCAAAAGGTATTGCCGCTATCGAAGAATATGGAACATCGGTAGTAGATAGCGATGGCGATCTCACTACCCCCTGTGTAGATGGCAATAAAGAATGTGCATATGTAACTTTCGAAAACGGGATAACAAAATGCGCTATCGAAAAGGCTCACGAACAGGGTCTTGTAGAATGGCAGAAACCTATTTCCTGTCATTTATACCCTATCCGTATTACCGCCTACCCGGAATTTGATGTGCTCAACTACGACCGTTGGAGTATTTGTTCTGATGCCTGTGTTTTTGGCAGAGAGCTCAAAGTACCGGTATATTCATTTTTAAAAGGTCCGCTGATCAGAAAATATGGTGAAGAATGGTACACCGAATTAGAAAATAGTGTATCTTCAAGCCAATAAATAAATTAAGTATTTTGAAAGGAATAATTTTAGCAGGAGGAAGCGGCACCAGGTTGCATCCTTTAACACTTGTCATGAGCAAGCAGATGATGCCTGTTTACGATAAACCGATGATTTATTATCCATTGTCAACATTAATGCTGGCCGGGATAAACGAGATATTGATTATTTCCACACCTCATGATCTCCCAAATTTCCAGAAACTTCTTGGTGACGGAAGCAGCCTTGGCTGTAAATTTAGTTATGCCGTTCAGCATGAACCAAATGGTCTTGCGCAGGCATTTGTAATTGGTGCAGATTTTATTGGTACCGATAAAGTGGCACTGGTTTTAGGCGATAATATTTTTTACGGTGATGGTATGGCCAAACTTCTACAAGCCAGCTCTGACCCAACGGGAGGTGTTGTTTTTGCCTACCGCGTATCTGACCCTGAACGTTATGGTGTAGTGGAATTTGACGAGAACAAAAAAGCGATCTCCATCGAAGAAAAGCCATTGGAACCTAAATCCGACTATGCTGTACCGGGACTGTATTTCTATGATAACTCTGTTGTTGAGATTGCAAAAAACATAAAACCTTCCCCACGTGGTGAATACGAAATTACCGATGTTAACAAAGTCTATCTTGAACAAGGTAAACTTCAGGTAGGCGTATTAAGCCGCGGAACCGCGTGGCTTGATACAGGTACTTTTGTATCCCTGATGCAAGCCGGACAATTTGTTCAGGTAATAGAAGAACGTCAGGGATTAAAAATCGGATGTATCGAAGAAGTAGCCTACAGAATGAATTTTATAGATAAGGAACAACTGCGTAAAATTGCTACACCATTGGTGAAAAGCGGTTACGGAGCCTATTTGTTGAAATTGATAAAATAAATATTAGCCTTAACTTTTAACCAAGCGTATGAATGATCAATTGCCCAACCTACCATATATTGGGGTAGATATTGGTGGCTCTCATATTACTGCAGCACATATCAATGCTGCTGATTTTAAGATAGTAAAAGGTTCCCTGGTAAGGGAACGTGTTGCATCGATGGAAGGTGCTGATGTAATTATAAAAGCATGGGTTGATGCCTTATCGCCATTGATCCTTAATTCGGGTGATGAAAAGATCCATATCGGAATCGCAATGCCCGGACCATTTGATTATAAAAAAGGAATCTCCTTAATGAAAGGTACAAAGAAGTACGACTCCTTGTATGAGATGAACGTTTTAGAAATTTTGGCTTCCAAATTAGGTATACCTCAAGACCATATCCTCTTTAGGAATGATGCTGAATCGTTTTTACATGGAGAGCTGGCCTCTGGTGCAGTAGCCGGAGAGAAGCGTGCCCTAGGTATTACTTTGGGTACCGGACTTGGTTCTGCCAGTAACTGTAAGGGTACAACCGTTGATTCTGACCGTGCCTTTATCCCATTCCACGATAGTATTGCCGAAGAATATATCTCTACCCGATGGTTTGCAAACAGGTATAAAGAACTTACCGGCAAAGAGGCTAAAAATGTAGAATCTGTACTGGCCTCGAATGATAAAGCCATTGTTGATCAGATTTTTGAAGAGTTCGGTAAAAATCTGGCAAAGTTTCTTGATGATTTCATTGATGAAGAACAGCCAGATGTAGTGGTTATTGGGGGTAACATCGCCAAAACCTGGGATCACTTTATGCCTGTCGTCTCTAAATATCTTAAAAATCAGCAGGTAGAGATCAGACAAAGTACAATGTGGGAAGATGCAGCACTGGTTGGTGCAGCTTATACCTGGCAGCAATCTTAATAAACTAATACACCCGTAAAAATAAATAAGGGCTGCTTGATTCAATCAAGCAGCCCTGTTATTTTAAATAGCTTTGGTGGCTTCTGTAAGCCATTCAGCTTCTTCTATGCTGAGTCTAGGGCTCAGTTTTTCATACACCATCCTATGATAGGCATTTAGCCAGTCAATCTGTGATTGTTCCAATAGTTCCTTTTTAATAATGGAGGTGCTGATTGGCGCTATAGTAAGGGTTTCAAAACCATAGAACTCGTTAAACTCATTACTTTCAATACTTATGGTTTGTACCAGGTTCTCTATCCTTATTCCGTGTCTGCCTGGTCGGTAAATACCTGGCTCTACAGAAGTTATCATTCCCAGCTCTACCGATACAGGTGTAGCAGTAGGATTAAATACCTGCGGTCCTTCATGCACATTTAACAGATAACCTACACCATGTCCGGTACCATGTCCGTAATTGATCAGGTGCTCCCATAATGGTTTTCTCGTAATGGCATCAATCTGATAGCCACATGTACCTGCCGGGAATTTTGCTTTACAGCCTTCAATCATACCCTTTAGTACTAAAGTATAATCCATTGCTTCCATTTCAGAAGTAGCCCCCATAGGAATAGTACGTGTAATATCGGTAGTACCATAAAAATACTGTCCCCCAGAGTCTACCAGGAACAAGCTTTCGGGTAAAACCTCTGCATCACTTTCCTCAGATGCTGCATAATGTGGCAAAGCACCATGTGCACGGTAAGCGCTGATTGTATTAAAGCTATCGCCAATAAAACCTTCCTGCTCTGCCCTGTACTGGCGCAGCTGCGCGGCAGCAGATAGTTCAGTAATTCTCGTTTTTCCTATGTTTTCTTCCAGCCATTTCAAAAACCGTGTTAAAGCAAGACCATCCTTTATCATGGCTTCGCGCGTATTTCTTAACTCTGTACTATTCTTAACAGCCTTAAGGTTGGTAGAAGGATTTGTTTCCTTGATCTGCCTTACAGAAGCTGGAATCAATTTGGCATAGGCATAGCAGTTTCTCTTAGGGTCAATAAACAGCGAACTGTTTTCAGGGATCAGGCTTAAGGCTTGCTCAATCTCTTCATAAGGCAATACTTCTGCACCGCTTTTTAATAAGGTCACTTTTTCTTCCTCTGTTAACTTAGTTGGGTCGATAAATAACTTTGCATGATCCTGACTAATCAGGGCAAAGCCCAATACCACAGGGTTGAAACTAACATCTTTTCCCCTGATATTAAATAACCATGCAATATCATCAAGTGAGGAGATCAGATGGTAGTCGGCCTGTTGTTTACTTAAGGAAGTACGAACGGCTTGCAGCTTTGAACTTACTGATTCTCCGGCCTGCGCTTCATCAATCAGAAAAGCTTTCTCTGCCGGTAAACCTGGCCTGTTTTCCCATATTGGGCTTAAATAGTCTTTACTTACCAGACTTATACTTTTCCCTGATAACTGACGGGTTAGAAGATCTCCCAGTAGCAGCGATAATTGTTTTTCATTTGCAGCTACAACAGCACCTTCAGGCAAGTTTTGTAGTAACCATTCAATATATTCCGGAGCATGCTGAACTTTTTGCTTTACCAGTTCAAATCCACTGCCTGCAAGCTGTTCAGCAGCCTGCTCAAAATATCTGAAATCTGCCCACAGGCCTGCAAAGTCCTGTGTAACCACCAAAGTACCTACAGATCCTGTAAAGCCAGAGGTAAAGGGAATTGATTTATAGTGCTGGGGCAGGTATTCGCTGATATGAGGGTCAGCAGAAGGAATGATATATGCTGCTACCTTATCGGCCTGCATTTGGGTACGTATTTTACTCAGTTTTTCCTGGTATGTCATTTTACAAATGTTAAGTATAGAACCACGGGGAGCAAATCTAAGCAATTTATTTACACCCGTCAGACATTGGTATAACGCCGCTTTTCAATCTTCAACATACAGAAAATGAATTTAATATTTAGTAAAACAGACCTGCGGATGGATTATATTTCTTGAAATTCAGATATTTTTTCATGAATTGTGTTTATTTTTTTTTAAAGTATTTACGAAAAAACTATCTTACAGCTATTATCAATTATACCGTTGCTGATCCTGAGCGTTGTTTGCCCTGCTCAGGAAAAGCAAGGGTTTCACCTTCTGGTCTCTCCAGGTACATACTCCATTTAAGTTTACATAAGAATTCAATTTAAGTTCCCTTTACACGAATTTAAAATTACCTTTGGAGTTAAGGAGAAGAATATGGGATTGAAGATGCGTATAACGTACAAAGAGAAAGATTTTGTGTATGAGATTGTCAATGGCGCAGCCATCAATAAAGAAACAACAGAATTAAAAGTCATTTTAAATGGCGAACCCGTTACTTTATCAAAAGGTGCTGGTAATGTTTGGGTACAGCAGGATGGAGATGTAACTATAGAACCAGATCTTGCTCAGGCTTTAGGCAGGTCTGTCTCGCTCCGCTACCGCATGTAAGCTTATTTATAATGGGCTTGTTTCGTAATTAACCGAACTATTTCCTGTAGAACTTGTTTGATCTTCAGGAAGGGCTAATCATTATGAAAGAGATTTTAAACATTATCAATGCATATGCTTTGGCAGCAGCCGAAGGAAAAAAAATGGCGCTGGCTACAGTAGTCCATGTTGAAGGTTCTTCCTACCGTCGTCCCGGTGCGCGGATGCTTGTTACAGACGATGGAAACCTTACCGGTGCTATAAGCGGAGGCTGTCTGGAAGGAGATGCACTGCGTAAAGCGCTGCTTGCCATCAACCAGCAACAGAATAAACTGGTTACCTATGATACCAGTGACGATGACGACGATGCGCGGTTTGGTGTTCAATTGGGGTGTAACGGCATTGTCCATATCCTTTTTGAGCCTATTGATACCGCACAGGTAAATAATCCCATAGCCTTATTACGCGAATTAACTGCTACAAGGCAGGCGGGTGTGCTTGTTACCCTATTTTCCTTAAGCCGTCCTCATGAAAATGTTCCCGGTACCTGTATGCTGATCATGCCAGAAGCTGTAACCTCTCGCCAGATACAAGGACATCAAATTAATGCCCGGATCCTGGAAGATGCTAACCATGCACTTCTTACCCAAAATTCCTTTATTCGTGAATATAAATCAGGAGTTGATGAGCTAAGTGCATTTGTTGAATTTACCTCTCCTTCTATTGCCTTGGTTATTGCAGGTGCAGGGAACGATGCCATTCCGTTGCTTTCCATGGCAAATATTCTAGGCTGGCATACCACAGTAATCGACGGAAGATCGACCCATGCAACTACACAGCGTTTTCCGCTAGCTGACAAGATTATAGTGGCAAAGCCTGAGCAGGTAATCCCCCAGCTTATGATAGATGAGCAAACTGTATTTGTATTGATGACCCATAATTACAATTACGACCTTGCCCTTTTAAAGGAATTGGTCAATGTGAATAGCTGTCAGTATATAGGAAGTTTGGGTCCCAGAAAAAAACTGGAAAGGATGCTAAATGATCTAAAAGCTGAGGGTATCGAGCTAAACCAAGAGCAACTGGCTAAAATTTATGGCCCCGTAGGTCTTGACCTTGGGTCAGAAACCGCAGAAGAAATTGCTCTTGCTATTACTGCTGAAATAAAAAAAGTACTTTCTGCCGGTTCCGGCTATTCTCTTCGCCAAAAACAGCTGCCTATTCACCAGCTTCAGAAAGAAAATTCTATTATAGATCTTTAACATGCAAAAAACAGCTATACTTATCCTGGCTGCCGGATCTTCGTCAAGATTGGGTCAGCCGAAACAGCTTTTGTCATATCAGCATAAAACTTTGCTGCAGAACACTATCGAGGCCGCACAAAAGGTATCTGTTGAAAAAGTTCTTGTTATCTTAGGGGATAACCATGAGCTCATCAGTGCTGATATTGCCAGTACCGGCGTAAATACCGTTTATAATGATGATTGGGAAATTGGAATGAGTTCCTCTATCCGGCTTGGACTGGCAAAATTGCTGGTTGAAGATACAACATTGGATGCGGTTATATTAACCGTGTGCGACCAGCCCTTTATCTCAGATAAAGTATTCAGGGCTTTGTTAGCCGAGGCGAGAACTTCCGTTCGGAGTATCATAGCTAGTTCCTACAGCGGAACTTTAGGTACACCGGTATTGTTTGGACGTCAGTATTTTGAAGAACTCGCACTGCTTGAAGGTGCTGAAGGGGCGAAAACCTTGCTAATAAAGTATCATGATCAGGTGGCCAATGTGCCTTTTGATAAGGGAGAGATCGATATTGATACCCCCGAAGACTATAACAAATTGATTAGTTCAATATAAATGATAAAAGACTCTTATAACCGGATTCATAATTACCTGCGGATATCGCTTACAGATAACTGTAATCTCCGCTGTTTTTACTGTATGCCGGAAGAGGATTACGAATTTACGCAGGCTTCCAAATTGATGCAGGCCTCAGAAATTGAAGCCCTTGCCAAAATATTTGTTGCCGAGGGTGTAAATAAAATACGGCTCACCGGTGGAGAGCCGCTGGTACGTAAAGATGCAGCACAGATTATTTTAGGGCTTTCCAGATTGGGGGTGGACCTCTCTTTTACTACTAATGGGGCAAGACTACATGATTTTATTGATGTCCTGCTCCAGGCCAAAATCAAAAGTATCAATGTCAGCCTTGATACCCTGCAGGCAGAAAAATTCCAGATGATCACCCGAAGGGATATTTATCAGCAGGTAAAATCTAATATAGACCTGTTATTACGTAATAATATCCAGGTAAAAATCAACGTGGTGGTAATGAAGGGCCTCAATGATATGGAGATTACAGATTTTGTAGAATGGACCAGAGAACAGCCTATCGAGGTTCGCTTCATTGAATTTATGCCTTTTGAAGGAAACCGGTGGACCAGCAACAAGGTCGTTTCTATGGAAGATATCCTTGCCAAGGTAGGCAGCAGCTATGATTATATCCCTCTTCCTGGTGGTTCAAATGATACGGCCAAACATTTTAAAGTAGCCGGTCATGCTGGTTCGTTTGCCATTATCAGTACTATGACCTCTCCCTTTTGCGGCACTTGTAACCGCATGCGCCTCACGGCAGATGGTAAACTGAAAAACTGCCTGTTTTCCTTGTCTGAAACAGACTTGCTTGGCCCGCTCAGAAGTGGAGAAGATGTTCTGCCGCTCATTCATCAGTGCATCGGCAGCAAGGCCAAAGCGCTAGGCGGACAATTTTCTGGTCTTTTCGAAAACCTGGAAGCAAATACAATCCACAACAGAAGTATGATCACCATTGGTGGCTAAATTGATTAAATATGATCTCTGTAGAAGAAGCCAAAGAGCTTATCTGGCAAAATGTAAAACCATTGCAGGTACACTCCGTTCCATTGTCTATGGCGGCCGGCCATTTGCTGGCAGCTGATGAGTATGCATCCATAGATATTCCTGCTTTTGAACAAAGTTCAATGGACGGTTATGCTATCAGATTTGAAGACCGTGAACATCCCCTTAACATTCAGGGTGAAATGCAGGCCGGTACCACAAAACAGTTTACATTACTGCCGCTTCATGCCGCACGCATCTTTACAGGTGCACCTCTTCCAGCTGGTGCCGATACGGTGGTGATGCAGGAGAAAGTACAAATCCGCGAGGGTCAGTTAATTATACTTGATACGCAATTAAGCAACGCCGTTAATGTGCGTCATAAGGGTGCTGAAGCGCAGGCCGGCCAGCTTGCTATCAATAAGGGAAGCCGCTTAACCCCTGCAGCGCTGGGCTTTCTTGCTGGCCTTGGTAAAACACATATTTCAGTACATTCTATTCCCTCAGTTGCAATTATTGCTACCGGAAAAGAATTGCAAAGCCCCGGTCAGGAGCTTACGTTCGGACAGGTTTATGAATCAAATTCATATGCCCTAAGTGCTGCTTTAAAGCGTGATTATGTCAGCGAAATCAGCCTTTACAGTGCCGATGATAATCTGGAAGAACTAACAGCTGTATTTCAGGAGGCGCTCCAAAAGCATGATCTGGTATTATTAACCGGCGGGGTAAGTGTGGGTGACTATGATTTTGTGCTTCGTGCAGCAGAATTATTAGAAATTGAACAGGTATTTCATAAAGTTAAACAGAAGCCGGGCAAACCCTTGTATTTTGGAAAGAAAAGTGATAAAGTTATATTTGGTCTCCCTGGCAATCCCTCATCCGTACTTAGTTGTTTTTATCAGTACGTACTTCCTGCATTGCAAAAACTTACCGGCGGTACAGCTGTTTGTTTAAAAGTAGCTGACGCAGTTCTTACCCATGATTTTCGTAAACCGGCAGGCTTAACACAGTTTGTCAAAGCACAGTTTAGTGAAGGTAAAGTAGGTGCTCTGCAGGCCCAGGAGTCCTTTAGAATGAGTTCTTTTGCCCAGGCAAATGGCATGATAGAGCTCCCGGCAGACCGTGAGGAGTTTTCCGCAGGAAGTACTGTCAAAGTGCACCTTTTCCCGGACTAATAAAGGTAACTGTAAGGTAAAGGATATAGCAGATAATATAATATACATGTAAGAGCCAACAGTATGCGCTTCTTACCTGTTTAATAAATACTAAGAGGAAATTTTCAATAATATAAAATGAAAATAGAAGTTCTATTCTTTGGGCGGCTTACAGAGATTGTTGGAGCAGAGCGCATAAATCTGGAAAATATATCAGATACAGATGCCCTTAATGCACACTTATGGGTATTGTATCCTGCCTTGCAGCAGTTTCAGTACAAAATTGCGCTTAATCAGAAAGTAATTCATGCTAATAAAGCATTGGCTGAGGGTATGACTGTAGCGGTTATGCCACCATTTTCAGGAGGATAAAAGATGATTAAGGGAGAATCGAGATACCAGCGTCAAATGCAGCTCAAAGGTTTTGGTACTGCAGGCCAGCAAAAGCTAGCTAATGCAAAAGTATTAGTAGTAGGAGCAGGAGGCCTCGGATGCCCGGTACTACAATACCTATGTGCGGCAGGTGTAGGTACCGTCGGCATTGTAGATCATGATGTGGTAGAACTAACCAACCTGCAGCGGCAGGTGCTGTACACTGTTTCTGATATTGGCCAGCTTAAAGCAGATTGTGCTGCAGGCAGGATGCGCCAGCTTAATCCTGAAATCGAAATTATTGCTTATCCTCTTCAGCTTAGTAATCAGAATGCTGCGCTCATCATCAGTAAGTTTGATATCGTAATTGATGGAACAGATAACTTTCCTGCACGCTATATGATTAACGATGCGTGCGTGTTATTAAATATTCCGCTGGTATATGCTGCACTGTACGAAAATGAAGGTCAGGTTGCTATTTTTAACATTCCAGGCAAAGATGGCAGGAAGATAAACTACAGAGATCTTTTCCCTGAGCCGCCAAAGCCAGGCGAAGTACTTAATTGTGCAGAGGCTGGTGTACTTGGTGTGCTGCCGGGTATTATCGGCGCCATGCAGGCTGCAGAAGCAATTAAATTGATATCTGGCGTGGGCTCGCCTCTAATTAATAAGATGCTGATCTATAATGCTTATACTAATCTGTCTTACCAGATTGAATTGAGTGCAGATGATCAGGCGCATGCTACCTTACCGGCAGACCTTGATACTTTTATGCAGATGGATTACAATTGGTTTTGCGGAATTACTAATACCGGCGGCAAGGTAGTGGAGCTGGAAACTGAAGAATTCAAAGAACGGATGAACAGCGAAGTCTACACTATTATTGATGTCCGCGAGCAGGGTGAAACTCCCGAAGCCAAAGGATTTAATTATCTTAGAATCCCTCTTTCCAGTATCAGAAAACAGGTTCCTGATATTGAAAAAAATAAAATCATGCTGTTTTGCCTTTCTGGCATCAGAAGTGTGATTGCTGGTGAAATCTTACAGGAAGTATATCCAGATAAAGAATTCTATAGCCTCAAAGGAGGTATATTGCATTTACAGGCATAAAAATGGAACAGAAAAAACTTAAAAATATATTTATCAGCGGACCAGTTTCCCCAATGCAGATTGCTGATAGTATCCAGAAGCATCAAAGCAAAACCAATATCGGCGGGCATAGTATTTTTCTCGGTCAGGTAAGGGCAGACCATATCGGTACCGAAGAGGTAGTTGGTATCAACTACACTGCTTACCAGGATATGGCTATGGAAAAGATGCACGAGATCAGGGAAGCTATTTTTGCTAAATACCCTATTATCTGTATGCATGTGTACCATAGTCTGGGTATGGTACCTACCGGCGAAATATGTCTTTTTGTATTTACTTCTTCCGCCCATCGCAAAGCAGCAATGGATGCATGCGATGAACTAGTGGAACGCATTAAGGCAGAACTGCCGGTTTGGGGCAAAGAGATTTTAACAAATGACGCTCACCAATGGAAGGAAAATAAATAGATGGTCAACATTACCCATAAATCCAATACTTTAAGAAAGGCAGTCGCTATTGCCATGGTTAAGGTTTCCGTACAGGAAACTATAGATGCAATCGTCAATAAACTCGTTCCTAAGGGAGATGTATTTGAATTTTCCCGCGCTGCCGGACTTTTCGCCGTTAAAAAAACAAGTGATGTAATACCAGACTGTCACCCCCTTCCGGTAGAATATACAGCTATCTCTCATGTGATAGAAGGTCTGCACATAGTAATCAGGGTAGAAGTTCATACTATCTATAAAACAGGTGTGGAAGTAGAAGCCATGCATGGGGCAGCAGTAACAGCCCTTACCCTCTATGATATGTTAAAACCTATTGATAAAGGTATTGAAATTCAGAATATACACTTAGAACACAAATCAGGCGGTAAAAGTCAGTACAAGATGCCTGAGAACGATTCATTGAGAAGTGCTGTAATTGTTTGTTCAGACAGTATAGCTGCAGCTGAAAAGCAAGACCTGAGTGGTAAAGCGATCATACGTAAGCTGGAACAATTCAAACTGGAAACCAACCATTATGCTGTCATCGCTGATGAATTTGAAGCAGTACAGCAAAAAGTACTGGCACTGGTAGCTGAACAGTATGACCTTGTCATCTTCACTGGTGGTACGGGTCTTTCAGCGAGGGATATCACACCAGATGCCATCGCGCCCCTGCTAGACCGTGAAGTGCCTGGTATAATGGAAAATATCAGAAAATACGGACAGGAAAGAATGCCATATGCAATGCTATCCAGAGGTATTGCAGGTTTTATAAAACAGACTCTTGTGATTACCCTGCCGGGATCAGTTAAAGGGGCTGAAGAAAGTATGGATGCAATTTTCCCGGCAGTACTCCATGTTTTTAAAGTTAAGGATGGAACACGCCACGATTAGATAGGGATCAACTTCAATCTGCACCTGATTAAGCAACAATCGACTGTAAGCATGAAGATACCGATGAACTGCCTGTTATGGCCGACGGAATAATTTGGACTTGTATCTACAGGTTGCATACCTTGTAATCATCAATTATGTCTAAATTATCAGCAGATGAACCCTATTAAACCCCGCGCATATATCACCGTTCTACTACATATCCTTGTATGGTTGTTATTCGCTTTTATCTTGTTGTTTTATCATCCACTGTCCTGGAACATTACTTTACCAAACCAGTTCTGGATTAAGCAGAGCTGTGTTCTTTTGCTGTTGGTCATAGTTTTCTATGTAAACAGTACTATACTTGTTCCACAGCTGCTGCTAAAAAATAAGAACCTGCTTTTTATCTGTACCATATTGGCTATAGCGTTACTTTCCAGTCCTGTTACCCGCTCTCTGGACGATGCCTTAGATCTACCGAACCTCATGACTAAAGCTTTTAATGAAATAGGTGTACAGAAACTACCCAAAAGGGAAGCTGTACTCGATGTTTTTATGGTGATGATGGTATTCCTGATTACCGGAATCAGTACCAGTTTAACGCTGATCCAAAAATGGCAGGCCGATAAGCAGGAGCGCGAAGCCTTGGAAAAGGAAAAAATAGGTTCAGAACTTTCGTTTCTTAAAGCACAGATTAACCCACACTTCTTCTTCAATACCTTAAATAATATTTATGCGCTTACGCACGTAGATGTAGAAACGTCCAGAAGTGCCCTGCATAAATTATCGCGCATGATGCGTTATCTCTTATATGATACGCAGGCCGGCATTACCCCATTAAGTAAGGAAGTATCATTCATTGTAGATTATATCGAACTGATGAAGCTTCGTCTTACAGAAAACACCAAGGTAATTTTTGAAGGCCCTATGGTAGATAAAGATATCCAGATTGCCCCTATGCTTTTTCTTCCTTATGTAGAAAATGCATTTAAACATGGGGTTAGCAATCTGCAGTCTTCCACCATAGAGATTACGCTGCACCTGGAAAAGAATATCCTTGAGATGACGGTTAAAAATGCCATTTTTAATGACAATGCAATAATTGCTGATACCTATGGCGGTATAGGCCTCACCAACACCAAAAGGCGCTTAGACTTGTTATATCCCGAACGGCATACATTTTCTGCCGGCAAAACCGAAAGTACCAATGAATTTATTGTGCATTTAACCTTAACACTAGATGATACTGAATTGTATAGCGGTAGACGATGAACCATTGGCCCTGGGCCTTATTTGTAGTTTTATAGAGCAAACTCCTTTCCTAAAGCTCAAAGGGAAATTCTCCAGCGGCGTAAAAGCTCTCGAAATGATCCATGAGGAACAGGTAGACCTTATTTTTCTGGATATTCAGATGCCTGACCTTACCGGTATCCAGATGGCCAGGATTTTAGACCGTCAGCCAGGTAGCAGAGGTCCGCGGGTAGTCTTTACTACCGCATTCAATAATTTTGCTTTAGAAGGTTACAAGGTAGATGCGCTGGATTATCTGTTAAAACCCTTCAATTACGAAGAATTTCTGATAGCAGCCAACAAAGGCAGGGCGTATGCAGAGCTATTACAACCGGCATCCGCTCCCGCAGCTCAGGTTACTGAACAGGAGGGCGACTTTATCTTTTTAAAAGTAGAATACCAAATGGTACGGGTAGCAATTAAAGACATCATTTACATTGAAGGACTTAAAGATTATGTAAAAGTTTATCTGCAAAATGCAACTAAGCCTATACTCACTTTAACCAGCCTTAAAGCCCTTGAGCTAAAGCTCTCCCCTAAAATGTTTATGCGGGTACATCGCTCGTATATTGTATCCTTAGACAAGATCCAGTCAGTCACTAAAAACAGTCTTAATATTGGCGACATCAGTGTTACCATCGGAGAGCAATATAAAGAGGCATTCGGTGCTTATCTTAGTAAGTGGATGTAAAAGCTTTGCTCAATAAATTCCAATTTTATGGGTCCGCAGATAATACTGTGAAGTTTTTTTCTGTCCGGCAAGCTGAAAAGAAATGAGGTTTGAGGGCTGTTTTGGCATATGGCAGTCTATACAGTTTGTTTTCACCATTGCATTAGACAGTGTTGCAGTGCTATGTTTTATAGTCTGATGACAGTTGAGGCATTTTTTAGAGTACATTGTCAGGCTCCCTTTCAGGTCTTCATGTGTCTGGTGGCAAGTATTGCAATCCATAGTTTTGCTTTGAATATAACACTTGCTTTTTGCCAGGAGTCCAGTCTGGTTACCATGTACATCCGGCTCCTTTCTTGCAATGGTGCCTGTCGCGGTAAAATGATAATCTCTTAAGTCGTCACCTGGCTTAAAACTAAATATAGATTTCTGTACTTCGGTATCTGTACCTGAATGGCAAACGGCGCAGGCGTCAGTACGTTGCTGGCGGCTCAGTTGTTTATAAACCGCTATAAATTTTCCTGCTTTTTCCTGCGGATGATCTATATGGAATTCTACATGCTTGCCTGCAGGGCCATGACAGCGTTCACAGTCTATACCAAATACCACTGAACTCTTTTTTAATTCTTCTCTTACTTTTAAAGATCCGTCCGGTATCTGGGTTACTTCGGCAAATGAACTATGACATTCGAGGCAACGCTTTCCAATTGGGCGATCCAGATAAATTTTGTCTGCCGGAAAACCCGGACTGTTTGCCCAGCTTTCAACCGCATTGAAATAGGAGAGTGGCAACTGTCTCAGCTGGTTACCCTGCCAGGTTCCAAACGTATATGCTTTTTCACCCGCTCCTATTACTATATCAAACCTTCTGGCAGCGGTTTCCTTCCCATCCTGATAAGCTACCTGGTACATCCCGTCTCCACGCTTTTCTACAGCTAGTTTCAGATGCTGGTCAAAATTATAAACAGCCAGATGGAGCAATGGTCTATCCAGGCCATGTTCATCAGATATCTCCCTCGAGGTTTGCTGATGCGGGTTTTGCAGATAGCTATCCGCAATTTTCGCATGGCATTGTTTGCAGCTTTCTGCTCCAGCATAGGTTGTAGCAGTAGCAGGTTCCTTCTTACAGTCCATGCACTGGGCAAAAAGTATCACCATTAAAATGATTACACTAAAAATAATAAGTAAACGCTTATGTTTTTTCAAAATATTATAGATGAATAATCATATATCAGCTTTTTCCGTATAATCAGAAAAGGCTTTTGTACTAAATCAGCCGTAGGTTTTAACCAGGTTTTTACTCTCTGCAGTAACATGATGCCTGGCGGTTGCACATTGTCAGGCTTCAAAACGCAAAAGGGTAAAAAACAGAAAGGTGAATGTAAACATTCACCTCCTGCTATCCAACTTTGTCAATAAAACCTGTCTCACATTGTTTGAAAGCAATAACAAAACAATTGGGTACAGGCTTTATTTGAAATTTGTTATTGGTAATCCAGCTATAAACTATAGCGTACCACCATATTCTTTACTTTGTTTAATCTGCGTATTGTCTAGCTCCAGTAAAGGAATTGGCAGAATTTCATTTTTGCCTGTTACAAAACCTTTAGAAGCCAATACCTGTCCGGCAATACCCCACCTAACAAGGTCAAACCAGCGGTGTCCTTCAAAGGCAAGTTCCTTACGTCTTTCCAGCATGATATTAGCCAGAGTAGGTGCAACCGGGTGCTGTAAACCATCAGCATAAGCGCGGTTTCTTACAGCGGTCATTAATGCTGTTGCCCTGGCAATGTCGCCACCCCCTACAATAATCGCTTCTGCTTCCATCAGGTAGGTGTCGGCCAGGCGGATCTCATACATATTCTGAGGATAGTTCAGCTCAACTGTTCCTCCACCAGTTGTTCTGTCTGCCACTCTGCCAGCAAATTTTTCAATAAAATAGCCTGTATTAGCATAGCCTTTTTCATAGTTCGCTATCTTATTTCTTTCCAGACTGTCAAGGTCTGCTATAGATGCTTTGAAACGCGGATCGGTTCGCATCACATCATAGAAAACTTTTGTTACTGGCAAGAAGCTCCATCCCGAAACATAATCAGGTGCAGTACCAACTATTGGAGTATAGTTCCTTGGACCAACCATAATATTCAGCACATTTCCTTCTGTACAGGCAGTGCAGTCCCAGGTACCATTAGATTTAGTGGTATGCGTAATTTCAAGTATAGATTCAGTATTAAATTTATTTGCGTTCTTCCATAAGGCTGCAAAACTGCTCATCAGGTTATAGCCATATGTAGCATTGGCCTGTCCTGGAGTAGCTCCATTTACCAGTCTCAGCTCCGCAGCAGCATCTGTATATTTTTTCTCATATAGCAGTACTTTACCAAGTAAAGCATGTGCTACACCTTTGTTCACTCGTCCTGCTTCTGTTTGCGGATCCACAGTGTTAGGTAGATTTGTTTCAGCAATTGCTTCTCGTAAATCTTTTTCAATCTGCGCATAAATCGCAGTTGGCGCTACCTGAGGTACATCATAAGCCTTATCAACGCTAACGGGTACGGTGATCAACGGTATATTCTTAAACCATCGTACCAGGTCAAAGTAATAGTAAGCCCTTAAAACCTTAGCTTCAGCGGTAAAACGTGCTTTCTTCGCCTCAGCCATATCCACACCCGGTAACTTAGAGAGCAAGATGTTTGCACGATATACTCCCTGATAGTTAGAAGACCATAAATCTTCCTGCGGACCAACTGCCGGGTTCACCGTATAGTTAGACATTACCTGCATCGGCGGTACGTCGTTCGGGCCACCTCCGCCTGCAACGTTATCATCAGATGCGGCATCAGCTATATCAACTTTGGTAACATAACCACCAGACTGGAAACCTAGAATATCGTATACCGCTACCAAACCGTTAAAAGCTTCACTCTCATTACGGTAATAACCCGATTCGATGAACTGCCCCCTTGGGTCTACCTCCACAAATTTCTTGCAGGAATTCATTAGTGGCATGGCCACTGCAAATGCGATTGCTAGTTTTATATATTTTTTCATCTTTATTGCTATTAAAATCCAACAGTTAAACCAAGCATAAATGAACGTGCCTGAGGATAAATACCTCTGTCAATACTCATTACGCCACCACCAATTTCTGGGTCGTAACCAGTATATTTTGTAATGGTGAAGAGGTTTTCGCTCATCAGATATACACGTGCACGCTGCATACCTATTTTGTTGATTGTTTCTTTTGGCAGGTTATAACCCAATTGAACCACTTTTACCCTGAAATAATTACCTTTTTGAAGATAAAAATCAGATGGGTTAGTGAAGTTACCGTTCGGATCTGAAGTAATTACCCTTGGTATGGTATTAGAAGTACCTGGTCCGGTCCAGCGTCCTAAAATGCTGGTTTGATAGTTGGCGTTCAGGATATCCAGACGACGTAGGCCCTGGAAAATATCATTTCCGCCTACACCATTACCAAACACCATAAAATCAAAAGCTTTGTAGGCAAGGTTGATCGTTAAGCCATAAGTGTATTTAGGTGTTGGATTACCAATAAAGGTACGGTCTGCTTCAGTAATTACCCCATCACCATTTATGTCTTCGTACCGGAAGTCACCAGGGGCAGCATTCGGTTGAATTTTGCCTTTCGAACCTGTGTAAGAATCAACTTCTGCCTGAGTCTGGAAAATACCAGCGGTCTTAAATCCATAAAAAGAGTTATAAGCCTGGCCTACGGCAGTACGGGTAATAGGGTAGCTGCTAGACTGGAAGTTTTCACCACCACCTAAATAGGCTATACCCGATCCCAGGTTCGTTACTACGTTTTTAAGAAAGGAAATATTTCCATTTGCACTGAATGACAGGTCGCCGAATTTTTTACGGTAAGCTAATTCAATCTCCAGACCTGTGTTTTTCATGTCTGCAACGTTAGCAGGCGGACTTGTAACTGCACCCAGGTAAGAAGGGATTCTTGGATTCTGTAGAATGTCTTTGGTTAATTTCCTGTACCATTCCATGGTCAGGGTAAAATCGTTCAGGATAGTAGCATCAAAACCAATATTGGTAGATCTGGTTTCTTCCCATCTAAGGTTCGGACTTGGGAAAGGCGATTCAGGACTGTAACCTACATTGTAGTTTCCAGAGTTACCGAAAGTATAATTTCTGCCAGATCCAATTACAGATACATAACCGAAATCACTGATGTTGTCATTACCAACCACACCGTAGCCACCTCTTAGTTTAAAGAAGTTTAATACTTTGTTGTCAGCAAGGAAGTCTTCTTTAGATACAACCCATCCTGCCGATACAGAAGGAAAATAGCCAAATTTGTTATTTGCACCAAATCTTGATGATCCATCACGTCTTAATACGGCTTCAAAAAGATATTTCTCATTAAAGTTATAGTTCAACCTGCCAAAAAACGAAGCCACTTTGTGCAGCTGGCCTTCAGAACCTGCAGCGGTCCGCTGGTCAGTTGCAACATTAAAGTTCATAGAGGCCTCATCAAATGTATTTACCGGGAGGTTGAAATAAGATATATTTGTCCCTCTGCTATTATTGTCCACATATAATCCCTGTCCTAACAATACGCTGAAACTATGTTGGTTAAAAGTTTTGCTGTATTGGGCGGTGTTCTCCAGGTTATAATTTACCTGACGGTTTTGCTGGCGGTTAAAGTTATTCTGCGATGAGATGGTAGAAGAATTCAGGAAATATGTAGGTGTAAATGATTCCGATCCGTAGAACGAAAGCTTGGTGCCTAGGGTAGACCTGATGGTTAAACCTGCAATTGGTTTTAACTCACCAAAAACGTTACCTACTATATTATCACTCCATCCATAATTTCCAATACGAGACTGTATATATGCAAGAGGATTTGTTAATTCCTGAGCAACCTGTGTTGATATACCATACGGATTACCATTAGCATCCCTGAATACTCTGTTATTGTTGTAGGGCGATGCACCAGCTACTGCAGGATCTGTCACTACCAATGGAGTAATCGGGTCTAGGTTAATTGCAGAACTTAAAGGTCCCCCAAATTCAGAATTGGTATTACCCAAACCTGTTGATTTTTCATGAGAGAAGCCTAGGTTCTGGCCCAGTGTAAGAAATTTGGCTACTTTATGAGTAGAATTTAAACGGATATTAACACGTTTGTATTTTGAAATATCAGAAGCAACAATACCTTCCTGGTTCAGGTAACCTACAGAAGAATAAAAGGTAGAAACGTCATTTCCACCGCTTAAGCTAAATTCCTGGTTTTGTCTTTTTGCACTGTTATTAAAAATCACATCCTGCCAATCAGTTCCTTTGCCTAAAGCAGAAGGATTGGCAAAAGGTGCTGCGGCACCTGCATTCACCGCGGCTTCATTTCTGATCATTGCATATTGAGATGCATCCAGCAGATCAAGTTTTTTTGAAGGAGCTGAAATACCATAGTAACCACTATAGTTTACGCGGATACCCCCGGCTTTACCTTTTTTGGTAGTTACCAGAATTACCCCTGCAGCAGCCCTGGCACCATATATAGCCTGAGAAGCTGCATCTTTTAGTACTTCGATAGATTCGATATCCGACTGGTTAATAAAACTGATACCACCGTTATCGACTACCACTCCGTCTACAACCCATAATGGCTGATTATTATCACCACCACTTCGGTTAAAAGTAGTAATACCACGTACACGAACTGATGCTGCTGCACCCGGCTGTCCAGAGCTGCTAGCAATGGTTAAACCTGAGGTTCTTCCCTGCAGTGATTGCTCAATACGTGTAACTGGCTGGCTTTCCAGGTCAGAAGCTTTTACGCTTGATATTGCACCTGTAACTACGCTTTTCTTTTGCACACCGTAACCTACAACTACTACTTCGCTTAAGGCTTTAGAGTCTTCGAGTAAGGTTACATTTACAACACTACCGGTAACTGGTACTGTTTTAGTTGCCATTCCGATGAGCTTGATTACAAGCCGGCCACCTGTAGGCGCATTGATAATGAAATTACCGGCATTGTCAGATAATGTGGCGCGGCTCGTGCCTTCCACTGTGATAGTAACACCAGGCAACGGACTACCGTCAGATTGGTCTGTTACTTTTCCTGTTACCCTGATTTCCTGTGCAAATAGCATTGCCGGAAAAAGCAGTAAACAAGACATTAAGAAAATAAGAGTAAATCTTCCTTTCATAAGTTGAGAATTGATAAGTAAATATTTGGTTAGTTAAATAGAGGAAATTGCTGTGATAGAAGATCTGCTTATGCGTCTTTAGGAATGTTCATACAGGTTATATTTGGTTAGATGTGTTATTGTTAATTTGACACTAACCCAAAGCTAGAACTAAAATTTATTGCTAGTATGTAAAATATAAAAAAATGTTAAAATATATTGTAAACATCTGTTAAGCAGATTAATAAAATTCAAGATGTTGAATTTCTGCACATATTTTAGCTTGTTTTAGCGATTATTTTCACTATTTGGATTGATGCTTAAATTAGGTGTAACCTTTACACTATGATAAAATAGTATCACTCTACAGTTGTGTCGTGACAATGGGCATTTGACCCTTCCAAAGGCGATTAACTTTAAGCGTTAACTTAACATTTATTTTATATTCAGGATAAAATCGTATTAAAACCAGGCAAATCGCATTAGCGCGTAAAAAGAAGAATTATGTTTGAAATTTGAGCGAAAATTAATCCCTTATTTTAACGATTCAGGAAGGCCTTTATAAAATATATTCGTGTATACTTTAATATCATCTTACCACGTCTATATTTTGTTTATTTTGCAGCACATCACATTTGCCCAGATATGTTAAAACAGTTAAAACCCTTATTACCATTTGTAGTCCTCTGTCTGTATTCCTGTTCATCTGTCTATATGCCTAACGTTCCTAATACACCAATGTTAAGCAGTAAAGGTGAATTCAGTGGCGGGGCACATATATCTTTAAAAGGTAATGGTAATTTTAACGGGGCCTATGCAGTTTCAAATCATGTAGGGGTATTACTTGGGGCTGCCTATATGAATAATGAAAAGAGGAGGAAAGATTTCAATCATAAACTGATTGAGGCAGGAGGGGGGTACTTTACCACCTTCGGACCAGATCATAATCGTATCCTTGAGGTTTATGTTGGCCTTGGCACTGGCTCAACTAACCGCACATTCAGAACCTACGATTCAGATAAGCTCTTAAATACAGAACTTCAAAAGGTAGATTACAGCAAAACCTTTCTTCAGGTTAACTATAGCTCCAAGAAGAAAAATAACTTCCACCTGTTTGGAAATAATTACCCCATCAATTATGGAACGGCTTTAAGGCTAAGTCAGGTGAGTATGGATTCCTTTTTTATCAATGGCAATCCAACTGCCAAAGAAGACAATATTTATATTGAACCTATTTTCTTTACTCGTATGCGCTTAAGCGACGCTGTGCAGCTGCAGTATACTTCAAGTGGTAATTTTGGTTTAAAGAACAGGAAATATATGACCGCAGGTAACTCCATTTTAAGTGTAGGTGCAGTTATCAATGTAGGAGGGATTAAAAAGAAAAAGTCAATCAAATAAAGACCCTTGTACCAGAAAAGTTCTCCCTGAATTCTTTAGGCGTGCAGTGTTTTCTAAACTTAAATACCCTGTTAAAATTTGAGATATTATTAAAACCACACTTTACGGCAATATCTGCAATAGAATCATTGCTTTCAATCAGCATACGTGAGGCATTCCCCAATCTGATCTCATTCATCGTATCAATAAAGGTATTGCCCGTACGCTGCTTAATAAAGCGGCTAAAAGACACTTCGGTCATGCCAATTAATCTCGACAAAGCCTTTAAAGTAATGTTCTTCTGGAAATTGTTGTTCATATAGTCAAGTACCTTATCAATCCTGCGGCTGTTGTGATAAAGAATCTGATCATTAGTTACTGCCGTCTCTGACAGTACACGGGTCCCATCAGCCATTGACAATTCATTTAACACATTCATCAATTCCATGATTGCGCTGAACCCCTGTTTTTCTTTAGCCTGAAGAAGGCGTGGTAAAATCTCAGCAGTAGCATCTCTGGAAAACAGCAGCCCCCGTGAAGAGGCTTCCAGCATGGTTCGGATTCCTGTCAGCTGATTCCTTCTCAGGAACTTCTCATCAAATAAATCTTTGTGCCATTGTAATGTTACCTCGGTGATAGCGTCACTTTCACAGGTATGACCAAACCATGCGTGAGACAAGTTGGGGCCTACCAATACCAATTCAATATCATTGATTACCTCTTCATGGTCACCAATAATTCTTTTTGCACCCGCTGCATTAATAATCAGGTTCAGCTCATATTCCTCATGAAAATGCAGTGGGAAGTTGAAGGTTTTCTTTACTCTGGAAAATACCGTAAAGCAGTCGCTCTGCGTAAGCGGAGTGATTTCCTTGATAACGTTGTTCATATTTGGCTTTGTTATACCCTTATTAAAAGGTTTTACTAAGGCAAAGTAGTGAAAAATAAACTCTTCTAAAATAAAAAAGATATTAAACAAAAAGCCCGGCTGAGATAGCCGGGCTTTTTGTTTAATATCTTTTTTATAGTTACACTAAGGTCTATCGCCTTTGAAAACAAATTTTTCGGTGTATAAAGTACGATCAGTTCCTGCTTGAACCAGATAATAACTTACCTCTAATGTTCTTGTACCAGTACTACCAGGTCTAACGGTCCATTTGTTTACACCAGGTGCTAATCTCGCAGATCTTGTAGAACTATTATTTCCTTGTCCGTAATAGTTAGTAACAGCCACTACTTCATCATTACTATTAAATTGGAAAATAGGAGCAAAGTTACCATAGTAAGTTCCGCTTCCTGCATTTAGGAAAGGGTGACCATAAATACCACCATTGAAACCAGGTGCAAATAAAGCAACCGAATTTGCAGAAGAAGTAATTAATTGGTATTCGCGTGGATAATCTCCAGTAAAGGCTGCATTAGTAGCATCAACCATTGTTCCTGTTGCCGTATAAACGCCATCATACATGTTTTTTAGACGAACAATTAAAACCAATGAAGTGAAATTTTTACTAATTGTCACTCCCGACGCATTAGTAATAGTGAATGGAATTGCATATGCGACTGTTGGATCAAGTGCCGTTGTAGTTATTTTAATTGGCACCTGAACTTTACGCTGACCTGCCGGTATTGTAACAACTGTTGGTGCAGTGTAAGCACTTGTAGGCATGATCGTGAAATTAGTGCCGTTTGCGGTATTGTAGCGAGTTAAAACAGCTGCGTCAGTATTTGATAACGTTACTGCTAGATCACTAGCGTTAGCCTCATTTGCAGCATAATTCACCATTATAAAATAATCACTCGGAACAGCATTTTGTGTGAATGCAGCTTCTAATGAATTTGGTGTTCCATCACCTTTGGGAGAACCTACTGGTAACTCAACTACTGGTGTGGCAGTTGAGAAATCAGGTTGTTCATTTTTATTTTTCAAGCAAGAGGAAAAGCCCACTACACATAGTACAGGTACAATCCATTTTAATATATTCTTGTTTTTCATGTTTTCTTAAATTAATTATTTAACATCCCAGAAGATACGTGAAGTAAACTGGTTAACTGTTCCTTCAGCTACAACGTTTGCTCTGTTGGTGTTATACTCTGCCTGAGGATATAACATTCTAACTGGGATTTTTCTAGTTGATACTGTTGACGCAATTGAGATCGGCATATCAGCAGGCAATTCCAGACGGCGGTAGTCAGTCCAAGGTTCAATATCATTAGTCCCATTCATTGCAGCCCATTTTTGTTTAATAATCAGGGCGATTTTATCTGAGTTTGAAGCCCATTGTGCTACAGCTTCATTAGTTAAATACTCATTAGCTTGTTCTTTCGTAAGATCGAGATATAAAAAGTTAGCAGTTACAGCTGATTCATAAAGTGCTTGTGCATTGCCACTGATCCATCCTCTTTGAGCTGCTTCGGCCTGTATAAACAAACTTTCAAAATCCGTCATCATGTATTGATCCTGATCGAATGATCTGATTAAACCATGGCCTATTGAAGATACGGTGGCTACTGTTTGGTTTGCTCCTACTTCCTGTCCCCATACTAAACTTACATATCCAGTTCCTGCATCATCATTCACTTTGCTGTAAAGTCTACCTAATCTTGGATCATTGTTATCTTCTAAGAAGTTCAAGCCATAAGTACTCGCTAACTTATAGTTGTGACCACTTGTCCTTGCGCCGTTCACATCATAACCAAAGTTTGCATAAAAAGGGTTTTGCTTTCCCGCAACATTGCTGTAACCCGGTTGATTTGTTACGCTCTCACCTGTACTTAAGTATCCAGCGCCATTAGCAGTAATTTTAGCAATTTCTGCTTTAATATAGGTATCTCGTCCAGGAATTTCTGATTGACGTAATAAGATTCGCAGTTTAAGCGTATTAGCGAATTTAGCCCATTGCTTTCTATTACCCCCATTATAAATGTCCGCTGCCATCTGCGCTGCAGTCAAGGTTTCAGTTTTTTGGAAAAGTATAACTGCAGAATCAAGTTGCTTTGCAAGGTCTTCATATATATCCTGACCTTTATCGTATTTTGGTGTAATAAAGGTAACGGATTTGGAAGCTTGCGAATAAGGTACATTATTATAGAAATCTACCAAATAATGGTAATCCCATGCTTTCATTGTTTTTGCAATCCCTTGATAAAAGGCATTGTTTTCTGTTTTTGCTTGTTTTTCTAACGTAGTATAATCAAAGATATTATTATACCCATTGGCCCAAAGTACAGTTGAACCGCTCCAGTTCGTAGTAAAATTATATGAGCGTTCCTCATACCATCCAGAAACACCACCTGGTGTCATCCAGTAGTTCATCCACAATGAAGCAAAACTGTAGAAGATATCACCACCAGTAGTTATTGCAGCTGTATTATTTAAAGCACCAGTCAGCAGCAATGGAGAAGTAACTGCGGTTACCGAATTTGGATTAGTGTTAACATCCAAATATCCCTTTTTACAAGCACCCAGAAAAAGTACTGAGGCTGTAAGTAAATATAAAAATTTATTTTTCATGTCTTTTCTTTTAAATATTAAAAGCCGATAGTAGCTGTAAAACCGTAAATACGGGTTGGAGGCGTCTGGTTTAGGTTATTTACACCTTGTGCATTCCCAGTACCTACGTTAATCTCAGGATCGGTGTAAACGTTGTCAGATGGTCTGAACATAAACAGGTTTCTACCAACTAAGGCAATACTTGCATTTTTGATAAATTTAGCATTTGCCATTAACCATTGATTTGGCACTTGATATGCCAGTGAAAGCTCTCTGATTTTCCAGAAAGCAGCACTATATACATAGTTTGATCCAACACCTGTGCGTATACCGTCAGACCAGAAAGAGCCACCGCCCTGACTGGTAGTCACATTAGTATTAGGAACGTATACACCTGGGGAAGTTTGTATTACTGAATTTGGATAAACAAAACGCTCACGACCTGCAGTTGCAGAAACATAGCTATTTCCTGAGAAATCTAACGTTTGTGCCATTGTGTTGTAAAATACGTTTCCGCTGCGGTATTCAGCAACACCTGATAAAGTGAAGTTTTTAAATGATACGCTGGTATTGATACCTAAAATTGTACTTGGGTTAGTTTGTCCGTAGTCTTTATTAACTGGATTTGATAGTGGTAAACCAGTGTTAGCATCAACAATTACGCGTCCTTGTGGATCTGTCTGATAAGTGCTGGTCTGTAATGATGGGTAACTTTGTCCTAATACAATATAGTTACTATCACCAATACTCAATTGATTTTGATCAAGGAATAATGAAGTTACTTCATTCGTATTATAAGAATAATTAATACCTACATTCCATCTGAAACCATTTGCTAAACCAATAACAGGGGAAGCATTTAAGGAAGTTTCAAAACCTTTATTACGACCTGAACCGGTATTAATTACTGCTCTGGTATAACCTGTAGATGAGGACAAGTCAATACCAGAAATAATCTGCTGATCTTTAGTTGTCTGGGTATAGTAAGATGATTCTAAAGTAATTCTGTTGTTAAAGAAACCTAAATCTAAACCAATCTCTTTTGATAAGGTTTGCTCTGGTTTCAGGTTTGGATCGTATAATGTATTATCAACTGTAAAGCCAGCTGTATTTCCGTAAGGAAACCCTCCAGCTGCACTATATGTTGAAACTAAAGAGTAAGGGTCAATTTGTACAGCATATACTTTAGAGATACCTCCGCGGATTTTCAAATTGCTCAGTACTTTACTTTCTTTTAAAGCAGCAATTGCATCAGTTGCAGTGAAAGCAAGGTCTACAGCCGGATAGAAAAATGAGCGGTTCGATAATGATAATCTTGAATCCCAGTCATTTCTTCCTGATACGTGTAAAGTTAGGTAATCATTATAAGTAGCGGTGATATCACCAAATACACCATTCTGACGAGAGTTTACTTCTCTTTCAGATCCTGTTAACTCACCCGTACGGTTACCTACGTTGAATAAATTGTCAACTACTAGGTTGTTACCGCCAATAGATGAGTATTTGTAGTTTTTCTGGATCGTCTGCGCACCTGCAATTACAGTAAATTTAAATTTATTAAAGGTTTTAGTTGCTGTAGCCAAGAAGTCACCAGTATATCTGCTTTCAAATTCGTTATAATCTGAAACAGATGATTTATTAAACTGTGTCTGTGCAGACGCTTTACCTGAAGCTACAGCATAATCGCTATAGTTTCTTGCATAATTGAAGTTTTTACCTTCTGTGTTTTTAGTACTGATACCACCACGAACTAAGAAACTCAACCAGTCTGTTGGTTTATAGGTGATACCTAAGTTTCCTAAGATGTCGTCTCTTCTTTCTTTGTTACGGTAATCAGCTAAACCTTGATATGGATTCAGATAATAATCATTATAATAATTGTTCTTATCACCATATAATGAAGTAAGGTCACTGTAGTTTGTCAATGGAATATTTGGTGGCGTATTCATGATGTTATTATACACCTGGTTGGTACTCTTATCATAATTCCTTTGTGTATAGTTGAAAGAATAATCGGCAGAAAACTTGTTAATGATACGTGTACCGTTGATACGGAAAGCAGTTCTGTTAGACTTATCACCCGGTACATAACCTTTACTGTTTACACGTTGTGCATTAATGTAGGTTGTTTGTACATCATTACCACCCTGAAATGTCACGTCATTCTGCTCATCAATACCTGTTAAAAAGAAGTTTTGTTTCTCATTATCTTTGAAGTCATAGGTAGTGGTTTGAAAAGTTCCATCAGGTAATTGGCGGCCAATATTTCTAACGCTGCCATCAAAACGGTCACCGAAGGTCTGGTTTTCAAAGGGAGTATATTGAGGATAACCAAATCTATCAACATCTGTACCACCACCAAACTGAGTTTGCAACTTAGGAAAGTAAGATAATTGGTTTAACAAAGTTGAGTTGGTGTATGTGATACTGCCACCATCTTTACTTCCTCTTTTAGTACTCACAATGATTACACCGTTTGAGGCATCAGAACCATAAAGAGCTGCAGCATTCGCACCTTTCAGTATGTTCACGTTGTCAATATCATTCGGGTTGATCGAGTTCAACTGGTTTAACGGAACAATAACTCCATCTAATACCAGTAGTGCCTGGTTGTTACCAGTAAATGAACGGTTACCCCTTAATACTACACGTACCTGGTCACCAGCATCAATCTGGTTGTTAGCCTGGTTAATTTGCAAACCTGCAACTTTACCAGATAAACCTGTTGCTAAGTTGGTAGGTCTGCTTGCTGTTAAAGCTGCTCCTTTTACCTCTTGTGTAGCATAACCGATTTCTTTTGCCTTACGTTTAATACCTAATGCCGTTGTAACAACAACCTCGTTTAACGTTTTAGCATCTGCTGCAAGCTTGATTGCGATGTTGGTCTGTGTACCAACAGTTACTTCCTGTGCAACATATCCAAGAAAGCTAAATTGAAGTACGTTATCAGGAGTTACACTGATAGTAAATTTACCATCTGATCCTGTAACAGTAGCTTTTGTAGTGCCTTTAACGCGGACACTTACGCCTGGAAGAGGAAGGCCGTCATCAGACCCTATAATTCTTCCGGTTACATTCTTATTTTGAGCCACCAGTTGAGTGAGGCCTAAAAATAGGAACATGAATAAACTTAGTAATAGTTTTTTCATAAATTTAATATTTAGGTTTTATAGTTAAGACGTCTAAACTATGCAAAATTTTGATATTCCAAGAAATAATATTAAAAATTCTTACTCCTATTTGCTACAGCCCCAGTATTGTTACGATTGAATATGGATTTAATCTAATTTCTATTGAAATTTTGTTGAAAGTGTAGAAAAACGCTTTGATTTGTCAATTTATTTGACAAAATTCAACAATAATATTTAACACTAACTCTTAATAATATGAAAACTAAATTATTTTTGACCCTTGGTCTTACCCTTGCTACCTCATTTGCCTTTTCCCAAAGCCTGATGCGCGATGGTGCTGGCAAACAAATACTGTCTACAGGAGCTGCGAAGGAGTCTCTTGGTTCACCTTATCTCAACAAATCATTTGTAAAGAGCCAGGTTGTAACTGTATCTGACAAGAAAATGGATATTGAAGCCCTAAGGTATAACGTGCTAACTCAAGATGTAGAGTATCAGGACCGCGTAGCAACATATGCTGTACAGGATTCCCTTAAATCCTTTACACTTCCTGATAGTTCTGGTAAAGTGCTGACTTTTGTAAGAAAGAAAGTAAATAACGAAAATGGATTTTATGAGGTGGTAGTACCAGGTAAGATAGAATTGCTAAAACGATACACCGCTAAACCGGAAACCTCTACAGACTGGTATACTAAAAAGGAGGTAAAAGCAATCAAGCAACAGGCTACTTATTATGCCAGCAAAGATGGTAAGATTGAAAAAGTTGGTACATCAGCGAAATCTCTGTTAACTTTATTTGCAGATAAAAAAGGGGCAGTTGCTACATATATTAAAGAACAGTCACCAGATCTAAAAACCGAAACAGGTTTAGCCGATGTTTTTAAGATTTACAATGCAGCAAACTAAGTTGATAAGTTTAACGATGGTCATTGAATAACCGGCAACGATTCGTCATAATAACTACTACTAAAAAAGAGGACGTAATGCGGACCTCTTTTTTTATTACAAATTTAGCTACCTTAAAACCTATACTTCAAAATACATGGTAATTAGTTTAAGCTCTTATAAACTGGTTAATTTTAAATGTTCTACAACAGCTTCCAGTTTTTCCTGCAGGGCATGAGGTGAAAATGGTTTTAAAAGGTAGTCGTCCAGATAAGTGAAATTGAAAGATTGCTGGATGTCAATATCACTTGATGCAGTTAGTGCTATAATCTTGATCTTAGAAATTTTTACATCAGGCAGTTCCCTGATGTGTTTTGCTGCTTCAAAACCATCCATAACCGGCATATGGATATCCATCAGTACCACATCAAAATCTTCAGTCTGTACCATGTCTAAAGCTTCCTGGCCGTTTTTGGATAATGAATAATTACAGTTCCACTGGTCCAGGATCTTTTTTAATAACATAATATTTATGATATTGTCTTCTGCAATAAGGATATTAAGGTTACTGATCCCTGTAACAGACTCCTTACTAACTACCCGTTCTGCCACGGGGGCAAAAGGCCTGGATATTTCATAAGCAATTTCAAAAGAAAAAAGTGACCCAAGATTTTCTTCACTTGTCAGGATCAGCTGACTGTTATGCAATTCGATCAGGCGTTTCACAATGGCTAAACCAAGTCCGGTTCCTCCATACCGCTTGGTGATATTGTTATTTGCCTGTAAAAAGGGTTCGAATATGATTGTTTGCTTATTCTTTGGTATGCCAATACCATTATCCTTAATCTCAAAAAGCACAAAGATCTGATTTTCCGTTACCGAGCGTGTACTGATATTAACCTCTACAATACCGCCTTTATCTGTAAACTTGATCGCATTTGAAACCAGGTTATTCAATATCTGCGTTAGCCGATTCTGATCTCCGTTAATTAACAGCCGTGATTCATCAGTATCTATTTTTAACCTGATATCAATACCTTTTTGTTCAGCTTTCGCTTTAAATGAAGTATATATATTATCCAGCAGCTGATTAAGATTAAAGGCCGCATTGTTCAATGTTACCTTATCTGCATTCATTTTGCTGAAATCCAGGGTATCATTAATCAGGGCCAGCAGGTTCTCTGCTGAGAAGCGGAGAATAGCGAGGTTTTCTTCCTGATCCTTCCTTGGATTTTCAATGCTTAGTACATTGATCATACCTATTACTGCATGCAAAGGGGTCCGCAGTTCATGAGACATTGAGGAAAGAAAATCTGCCCTTAATTTTGTGGCTTCCTGTGCTTCACTCAATGCAGACTGTAACTGACTGTTCAGCTCCTTTTCTTTAATATGGCTATGATAAAAGGATTTGAAAAACTCATAGTGCATCACTATGAGTATTACAAAGTTGACCACCAGTGCCAGCATAAAAGAATTGTTGTGCAGCTGATCGGGTGTAACCATTACCTTTCCTCCCTGCATCTTTGTTACAAACAGCCGGGTGATAATAGGCAATGATATAACTAAAGAATAGATAATCCCCCAGTTTTTACCAAGGATGTAAAAGCTGGAGGATATGATGATGAGGGTTACCTGCAGAATTACCAGGTGAATCCCGTATTTGTACAAAAAGATATTCGTCCACACCAGGCTGCAAAGTCCCAGCAGGAAAACATGGCCGGCAAGCTGCCATTTTCCTTTTTCTATCAGCAGGTAAAATGATCCGAGGAGTGCCAGCAATAAGCCTGTCAGACGTAGGATGATTACTGTGCCCCCGTGGAGTATCGTATTGATCAAAATCATGAACGTTAAGCTTATCAGAATGATCAGGCCAAATGTCAGGATCCTGATCCTCGATTTCATTAAAGGAATTTGGGTATCTTTCAATAATCCCTGATAGTTATCTCTGAACCGGGCAACAATATTCATAAATGAAACTGGTGTGTGTATTTACAGGATGAAGGTATGTTATTTATTGATAACAGTACATATCCAGCTGCAAAACTACGCTATATCATTTCATATCTTTTCACCAGATCAAGAAAAGTTTGCTCAGTTATTTCATGTAGTTTTTGCACTTTCTCCAGGCATACCGACAAATCCTGTGTTTCCACCTGATATTGATCAGTATATCTGGAATCACGGTGAGCTTTATTTAGCAGATCCAGTAAACGCTGGTTCTCCTCATCCCCATCCAGAAAAAGCAAAGGCAACTGATCATTATACCGAAAACTATAAAGCAGCATTTCTTCCAGATGATGCGTCCGTTTAGCCCTACCTGTCAATGCCTTCATCAGTACATAAAGGCAGATTTCGACAGCCTGGTGTAGCATAAACATGGAAATGGCAGGGAGTTTCTGCTGCATTTGTGCCAGTTCGAGGAAGGTCTGCGCTTTGGCAAAACCCTTATAAAAAATGTTTCTTGCCTTTTGTATCATTTCATTCCGGAACAAGACATCAATATCTGGCTTTTTCCATTCGGTATTGCTGTAAACCAGTGTTTCATCTGTGCAGGCAAGGGTGTAATAAATCTGTCCCTCTGCCAGCATTTTATCCAGATACTCCGACTGACAGATTGTGCCGGCTACATGATGTGAATGCACCCCTGCCAGTTCCATGGCCATAATCAATTGCATAGGAGGGGAGAGTGGCATTTCAGGCATAACAATCAGAAGATCTACATAGGCTGGGCTGCCTGAATGTTGTGCAAGGCTGAAGATTTTCTGGGCGCCAGCAAATCCGGTCAAAAAATGGTAGAGTTCAGGTAATGCTTCCTGGAGTTTATTTTGTTTCATTGTCATTGATTTAGATTTCAAAATGACTGCTATTTTAAATTCTAAACCATTCCTTATTAGCATAATTTATGCCGCTAGGCAGATAAGTTATGCGTCTCTCAAATTCTAATCGCTTATAGTTAACCAACTTCAGTAAATCCGGTACTACATTCGAACCCAAATCAATCAGGATGTCAGCAATTAACGGCAATTCCATAACAATCAATCAGGGCAGGAACCTCAAGCGTTTCCGCGAAATGATGGGTATTAAACAAGAAACACTTGCTTTTGAACTGGGAGAAGAGTGGACCCAGAAACGTATCTCTATTTTAGAGGCAAAAGAAACGATTGAAAATCAGGTGCTCGAAGAAATTGCAGCGGTACTCAAAATACCGGCAGAGGCTATCCGTAATTTTGATGAAAGCAAGGCATTGCAGCATATCCGTGAAAGTTATTGTGCTCCCGCTTTAGCATCGCAGTCCCATAGCCAGACCTTCAATCCCCTGGAAAAACTAATGGAAACCCTGGATGCCCTGATTCTTCTTCATAAGGAAAATATAAATCTCTATGAACGCCTGCTGATGAGCGAACAGGAAAAGGTAGCATTGCTCAAAGCCATTCAGGCATCTGATAAAATTTAATGCATAAAAAAACCGCCCCTGCTTAAGGGACGGTTCTTACTATTTGAATAAGGTTTTACACCATATAGGTTATTTATAATATCGCTTTAGAAACCATATCTTAAACCAAGCTGAAACTGATAGGGGTTACCTGAAGGCGTAACAATACCAGAGTTATTCACCCTGTAATTGAATGACCTGGTAGTTGCGTTATAGTTATCCACGGCTGGAATTTCAGGAGTAGTAGCAGTTGCCGGTACACGTGTACGACCATTCAATGCATATAAGGCCTGGGTACCTAAGCTCTCGTTCACACCCCATGTTTTCTTTAACAAGTTTGCAAGGTTAAAGATATCTGCAGAAATTTCAAGCGTATGCTTGTCAACCAATTTAAACTTCTTCGCTACCCTTACATCAACAATTCCAAAGAAATCATTCACCCCACCATTACGCTGTGCAATCTGTCCTGAATATTTGGTGATATAATCTTTCAGGCTCTGACTTGCAAGTGGGTTATCCAGGATAGTCTGTAAACCTGCACGTACATTTGCTGGTACAGTAGCATTGTTTCTGTCAAAAATGTAAGCAAGATCGTTAGTGGCTACGAAGTCACCATTGTTGTTTACACCAGAGATCAGACTATAACGGGTACCGCCAATACCTGAGTAGCGCACACCTATGGTCACACCATAAAATGTTGGCAAGGTACCATAAATTACTACTTTGTTTCTGAACTGACCGTCCGAATAAGTCATGTTGCTCAGGTTTCTTGGATCGTCTTTTACAGGAAGTGATAAGGTTGCAGAGTTGGCTACGTTACCATTATATGATGTATTATCTTTAGCATCATTCCAGGTATAACTTGCAGAAATCTCCCCGTCCTTAAAATATCTCCAGGTTGCATCTAGTACTACTGCAAATTGGTTCACTTTACCTTTACTGTTCAATTCAAGCACGCGGCCAAAGTTATTGCTGATACGGCCAGTTTTCCAATCGGCAGCACCATTGGCAGGCATAACCGGTACAAATACACCGCGGTTATCTTCATTTGGCAAAGTAAAGTAAGGATTGGCAGCCATATTCCTGTCCACATACATATAGTTATGTCGTCCTAAAGTTGCATATCCCGTAATTCCCACTTTCAAGCGGTCCGTAAGCAGTTTGCTGTAAGATAAGTTCGCTTTATATACCACAGGGATTTTTGCATCTTCTGCATAAGTGTTGATGGTTGGTACCTGCAAAGCAGTTAAGGTAGGTGCTGTTGCAGTACCATTTCTGTATCCAACAAAATTTGGCGTAGGTACTAAGGTAGCTGTTGCAGTATTTTGAACGTCAACAGTTGCCAGATGCGTACCATCAAATGTTAAGTTGTTAATGGTAACATAGTTGTTTACGTCAGAACCAAAAATCCCGGCACCAAAGCGCACAAAGTCGGTTCTGTTTTCGTTTATATCCCAGTCAAACTGAATCCTTGGCTGGATCAGGAACTGTTTCAATTTATTGTCGGTTCTTACGCCAACTTCATCCAGCAATTTCTGGTTTAAAGGGGATGTAGGATAAGCACTATAGTCTGCACGCAAACCACCGGTAAAATCCAGTCCTGCGGCCAGTTTAGTTTGCATCTGTCCATAAATTGCTGCATTCCAGATTCCGGCTCTAACTGTTGGGTCGGCCACTAATGGTACCTCACGGTAATATTTGTATGGGGCCAGGTTGTTAAAGTTATCTATTGAAGTACCTGCAGCGTTGTTAGTATATTCAAAACGGCCGTTTACTTCAGAACCATATAATGATTTTGCACGGGTATACATTACGTCTACACCAAACGTATACTTGATCTTATCAGTGTTGTAATATAAATTATCTACCAATTGGAATACGTTGTTAGTAAAACCTTCCTGACCAAACCTATGACCACCAATTTGAATTGCTGTAGAAGCAGAGGTACCGTCAGATAATGTTGAAACTACGTTTCCTACTATTGCCCTAGGCACAGAAAAACCAAGCTCATCATTTTGTGAACTTTCCTGGAAAGTGTATAAATGCTGTACTTTCAATTCGTTCGTCAGCTTATTGCTCAAATTTGAACGTAAAGTTGCCAGTAAACTGTTATCTACGTTTTTATCATTGCCATAACTTTCATAGAAATTGATAGCAGTATTATCTGCCAAACCTAAGGGATTCCTGTCGTTTGTATAGTTATCACGTACTGTCAATAAGTTGTTTTCATTGATCTGCCAATCAATACGCGCAAAGGCTGCATCACTACCACGCTTTTTATCAAATGTTCCGTACTGAGGATTATTTGATACGCCGTATTTTGCTCTGGCAATACCCAGGAACTGCGACAGCGTACTGTTGGTAATCCTGAACCTTGCCTCATCTGCTGCGCCGTTTACATCTGCAATGATTAACGGACGGGCATCTTTCTGATGATCCAGACCTACAAAGAAGTGTAATTTATCTTTAATAATCGGTCCACCTAAAGTGAAGCCATATTGGTACGTAGAGAAATCATTATCACGTTTAATACCACGGATGTCATATGGGCTCGATAACCAGTCAGCCCTGCCATACATAAAGGCACTTCCGCTGATGGTGTTGGTGCCCGACTTAGTTACTGCTGTTACAGAACCACCGCCTGCTCTCCCATAAGTCACGTCATATTGATTAGTAACCACCTTAAATTCACGTACCGCTTCTATAGAGATAGAATATGGTGCACCGCTTCTGCTGGTCGTACTTCCTGATGATGTTGGGTTTTTAGCATTCATACCATCAATGGTATAATTGGTTGATGATGCCAGCTGACCAGAAATACCACTTCCCCTGCTCAATGGAGATAAGTCCATTAGGTTGGAGAAGTTACGACCGTTTACCGGTAACTGGTTCATCGTTTTAGCCGAAATCTCTGTAGAAGCACCAAAGTTTTTGGTTTTATTTTGTAAACCTGATGCTACTACCTCAACTGCCTGCAGATTTTGTGATGATTCCTGCATGTCTACATTAATCCTTACCACATCTCCAAAGTTCAATGTATAACCATTCCTGGTCTGCTCACCATATCCCATGTAAACAACCTTTACGGTATATGGTCCGCCCAGTGGAAGTTCCTTAAAAAGATATCCACCTTTATTATCTGTAGAAGTTCTTGTGGTAAAACCAGTAGAGTTGTTACGTACCTGCACTGAAGCGCCAGGTATAGGTTTCTTTTGGGCATCGGTAACAATACCCACAATTGATGCTTGCGTGGTTTGTGCCAGAACGGGGTTCTTTACACAAAAGCAAAGCACTAAGAGTGCAAAAAGTAGATTCTTTACCATATTTTTTGTTTTGATTTATGCTGCAAAGATGTTCCTATGGTGTTAAGTCAATTTTGATTTCAGGTTATCAAAAGATTGTGTTATGCATCAATTATCTGCTGTTTGTTAACTTAAGATGCATAAACAGGATTTAATATATACAGCTTGCTCGGTCACATTTCGCATAGGCCTTAGTATTAACAACACATTTCACAGCTTTGCTAAAACGTTTAAATTTATATTATTATAATTGTACTGTTGAACCTAATCAAACCTTAAAACCAATCATTATGTTAAAAAAGATTCTGGCGGTCGCCGCTTTTACCTGTATATCTGCATTTTCAATGGCACAGATCAAGGGTTACCAAATTACCATTCACGACTCAGACAGCATTACACATAGCACCGTCAACAATAAATTAAAAGCAGCATTTTTTAATGTGTACCCAGATTTTGCTCAGGCAGATGGATACCGTACCAAAAGAAAAGTTACGCTTGATTATCAAAATGAAGGTATAGCAACTATAAAAGCAAAAGCTGGAGAAATACAGGTAAACCCTAACTGGGTAAAAGATCAGAGTCAGAAAAATATAGAAAAAGAGTTACAGGCAGCTTTACAGAAAAACTGGATTTCCTACAGTGTAGACAAGAAGAAAGGTTATTCACTAACCTTTATCAGCAAAGACCCAAATCTTGATCCCACTGTACGGAAGAACCTGATAGAAACTTATTTTAAAGTGTATCCCACCCTGGTTAAAACATTTAATAAGAAATCTACGCATGATGTACTGTTTGTGGTAGATACGGCATATAAAGCTGTGGCAGAAGCAAGCGGCAACCGGATCCTGTTCAGTGCAGGTTATATGAAGGCACATCCTACAGATATTGATGTAGTAACGCATGAAACTATGCACATCGTGCAGGGATATGGTTATAGCGCTGGCCCTGTATGGCTTACTGAAGGTATAGCTGATTATGTGCGATATGCTTTTGGTATAGATAACGTGGGTTCAAAATGGAGTCTGCCTGCGTATAAACAAACACAACACTATACCAATAGCTACAGGATCACTGCAAGATTTTTTGCCTGGTTAGAACAGCATGTTAAACCGGGATTAATTGCCAGCTTGGATGGAGAGCTACGCGCTCACACCTATACCGAACAGTCATGGGCCAAACTTACCGGAAAAACGCTTGATGAGCTCTGGGCAGATTATATTAAAAGACCTGAAGTAGAACTGGTTTATAAAGACCGTAACCGTAATTAGTTCAATCATACAAACTTTTAAAACCAATCAATATGAAAATGCTCTCTAAATTTCTACATGATTTTTTTCTGGCTGCGGGGGTTATCTGGTTCTTCTGCGGACTTTCTATTATTCTCTTCAATTATAATTATGGAGAACGCGAAATTATTATGACACTCCTGTTTCCATTGGCCTGGGCAGTACTTAAACTCTTTGATAAAAGAAGTAATCAAGACTCTGTTTAGCTATAAAATGCAAGATGCGTCAACTATTGGCGCATCTTCTTTAGCATGTATTTCACCATTATCCTTATCATCTCCCTTTATTTAACAAGATTTATATCACTAATGTATTTCCACTAAATCAAAAGCAGTAGCCATAACTGTAAAATTAGAGCTTAGGCAAATTTTATGGCCTTTATTCAATATAATTTACTGAACTTGAATTAAATTCTGCATTTACGCTCTCAATCAAGCTCTTACATTTTTAGCTCAAGAGACTAGGTAGCTGCGAATAGTTTACCTAAATATAAAGTTATGTATACCGGAGAACTTGATAACCCTGGAGAGGAACAGTTTAAACTTATGGCAGATACTGCCCCCGTTCTGCTGTGGATTTCCGGACCAGATAAACTTACTTATTTCTTTAATTCTTCCTGGCTGCGTTTCACCGGACGCACCCTTGAGCAGGAATTAGGCAACGGATGGAGTGAAGGGGTGCACCCGGATGACCTTAACAGATGCCTGGAAATCTATACCACATCTTTTGATGCCCGGAAGGAATATAATACCGAATACAGGTTAAAGCGCTACGACGGGCAATACCGCTGGGTCTCAGGAAAAGGTGTACCACGTTACGCCGCAGATGGGACTTTTGCTGGCTTTATGGGTACCTGCATGGATGTAGATAATCTGCTGGAGTCTGAACGTATGCGGAAAGATTACGTCATTACCAACCGCAAAACAGACAAGCACCAGCTTGAGCAGATCATTAATATGCTACCAGCATGTATTACTGTAATCCGTGGCAATAACCTTGTAGTAGAAACCACTAATCAGGCAAACCTTAATTACTGGAAAAAACAAAAGGAGCAGGTATTAGGCAAGCCCTTTCTGGAAATCCTCCCAGATATGGCAGATCAGCCTTTTGCCGATCAGCTCAGGGAAGTCATGCTAACCGGCAAATCTCTTGAAGTAAAAGCGACTCCTGTATTTTTTATTGATAGCAATGGCTTCAGAAGAGAAACCTATGTAGACTATAGCTACCAGCCCTTAACCGATGAAAAAGGTGAACCGAATGGAGTGCTGGTCATGTCCATGGATGTTACCGATTCAATTTTATCGCAGCAATTGCTGGAAAAAGCAAATCAGGAGCTGATGCAGAGTGAGGCCAGGTTTAAATATTTTATTATGGAAGCCCCGGTTGCCATTGGTATCCTGCAAGGCAAAGATCTGATTGTAGAATCTCCTAATGCCAGGATTCTGCAGGTATGGGGCAAAACAGATAGTATAATCGGCCTCCCCCTTAGAGATGCCATTCCCGAATTACGGGGACAGCCTTTCTTACAGATACTCAATACCGTATTCCGCAAAGGAATCCCCTTCGAGGCCAGTGAGATGCATGCCGTCCTTGATCATCAGGGGGTAATGCAGGAACTCTATTTCAACCTGGTATACCAGCCCATTAAAGATGCTGCCGGGCAAACTACTGATATTCTGGTGGTGGCTGCAGATGTCACTGAGCAGGTTAATGCCCGTAAACACATAGAATGGGCAAAGGAAAGCCTGCGACTGGCCATCGAAGCTGCAGAGCTAGGTACTTATCATATTAACCTTGACCAAGGCCAACTGGTTTCCTCTCCTAAATTAAAAGAATTTTTTGGCTTCCTGCCTGATGACGAAATGAGCTATCAAGATGCCTTGGGTCAGATCCATCCCGATCATCGGCAGGTGATTTATAAAAAAGTTGAACGCGCCATCTCCGCAGGCGAAAAATTTGAAGTTGAATGCCCCTTGATAGGTCGCAATGATGGTTTGCTTCGCTGGGTTAAAGCGGTAGGTGCCATTCAGCATGGAAGCCAGAGTAAGGAGATCTACTTTACCGGCGTTCTTAACGAAATTACCCAGAAAAAATTAGATGAGCAGCGCAAGAATGATTTTATTGCAATGGTTAGCCATGAATTAAAAACCCCGCTAACCTCTATCAGCGGAATGCTGCAGATCCTCCATAACATTTTAAAAACGCACTGTGACCCCTTTGTGCCTGCTGCAATTGACAAAAGCATTTCACAGCTTAAAAAGATGAATAACATGATATCCGGTTTCCTCAATGTTTCACAGCTTGAATCTGGTAAACTTAAACTGGAGAAAACACGCTTTGATCTGGGTTTGCTTACTGTAGAAGTAATCGACGACCTGAAGATGGCCAACGCTAGTACTTCTTTCAGCATCAACCGGGAACCATATCTTTGGGTTGAAGCAGACCGTTATAAAATCTCTTCTGTAGTTACAAATTTCTTAAGTAACGCTGTGAAATATTCCCCTTTGGGTGCAAATATTGAAGTAAACTGTGTAGTAGAAAATAATGACGTCAGGGTAAACGTAACAGATCACGGAATGGGCGTCACCGAGCAAAGCATACCTAAAATATTTGAACGTTTTTACCGTGTAGAGAGTAAAGAAACTAAAAATATTGCCGGCTTTGGGATCGGACTATATCTCTGCAAAGAAATAGTTTCCTACCATGATGGACAGATAGGGGTAGAGAGCCAGCCCGGTAAAGGCAGCACTTTTTGGTTCACTTTGCCCCTATGCCCGGTATAGTAATAAGCTATAAAAGGCAATCTTTATTTTTTGAACTCGACATTGTCCATACCAGGAAGTTCCGGATAGGTATGTCCGCTTTTAATCATCTGGTCAAGTTCCTCTGCGCTGTTCATCAGCAGACCCATCATTCCTTTCAGGTTATCACTAATGTCTTCTTGCGCCAGGAGCTGCACCAGGCCCATAATATTAGCCAGGGGCTTTCTTATAACATGGCTTTGTTTCATTGCAAAAGACATAAAAAGCTCAGCATTTTTGTCAACTATCTCATAGGCAGAGATCAGATTGGTCTTCAGTTCATCTGCACTGGCTATCTGGAGCAATTTCTGCTTGTTAATATTTGTTGCAGAGCAAAACCACATTTCAATTTCACCTTTCACATTGTGGTAGGGTTCGGCTTTAACAAAAAACCACTCGGGGTCACCCTGATCACCTTTAAAACGAAGCTCTCTTTCAAATTTTTTTCCTATGGAAATACAGTTTTTCCAAGAGGTGAAACAACGCAGTCGATCCGGACTATAGACCCCGCCCAGGCCAAACCGATCGGCGGGGCTCTTTACGGAAAAATAATCCATTACCTTTTGGTTCATCATCAGTATACGGCCGGTCCTGTCTGCAGTCCACAGTTGATTTGGGGAGGAGTTGAATAGAAACTCAAATTTTCGCTTTTCTTTTTCCGCATAGCGCTTTTCCTGAAGCAGTTCCCTTTCCAGTTTTTTCTGCTCCGGCACTTTCTGCAGTGTGGCATTGATTAAAAAGATCTCACCGTCATTGTTTTTATAACTTTCGGCACTCAACAAAGCATCAAAATTTCCACTCTCCGAACTAAATTGGAGTGTTACATTGCGTACCAGCGGATTTAATGTCAACATTGTTTCCACAACCATATTGTAATGAACCAGGCCAGATTCGGTCATGAGCGACTTAAAGTTCCGCTGATGCAGATCTGCGTAACTGATTCCAATCCAGTTTGCCATGGTCTTGTTTACGGAGAGGATTTTTCCCTGAGCAGTAAAAGATACAAATCCACAGATTAATTCTTCATAAAAATCTTTCTGCAGCAAGTGGTTAAAGCGTCGTGCTTTCATAACGGCAAATACTATTTAATAAGAGGGTTTATTTTTTGTGCCGATATTGCACAATTTCGATACTAAAACCTGTTAGAACTTAACAAGATAGCCTGCATATTGTTCTACAAATATATGATCTTTAGAAAAAATTTCTACTTTTTCTACTATAATACGATAGGCATGCCGCTAATTTTGTTAAAATACACACAATACATATTTATTACTGACATCAACATAGGCTTTTATATAATCACTCTTCTGTAAAATTGTTAATTACAATAAGCATTATAAATTTTTAATTGTTGTTATGCCTTGGAAGGAATAGGGTACTAAACCTTATACTGCTCATGCTATTAATCCACGCTAAGAAAGGATATATCCTTTTGATTTTCAGGTGCTACAAGTAGGCTTTGCTAGAAATGAACAAACAATATTAAAATTATGAAATATAGATTATTAGGCAATACAGGTGAAAAACTTTCGGCAATAGGTCTTGGCTGTATGGGTATGAACCATGCTTATGGTACCCCAGACGATCAGGAATCAGTTGCTACGCTAGAGCGTGCTATAGAGTTAGGCATCACCTTCTGGGATACGGCAGATGTATATGCTGCAGGAAAGAATGAAGAGTTAGTGTCAAGGGTACTTAAAACACAACGCAATAAAATCTTTTTGGCTACCAAATTTGGTTTTAAATCAAATCCCGCTGATGGTTCGCCGCAGTTTGATGCTTCACCGGCTTATATTAAAATAGCCGTAGATAAAAGTCTCAAACGTTTAGGGACCGATGTGATAGATTTATACTATGCCCACCGTGTAGATCCGAATGTGCCGATCGAAGAAACAGTAGGAGCAATGGCAGATTTAGTGAAGGAGGGCAAAGTACGTTTTCTTGGTCTTTCCGAAGCATCGGTTACTTCTATCAAAAAAGCACATGCGGTGCACCCTATCAGTGCACTGCAAAGTGAATACTCCTTACTTACCCGTGATGTTGAGGTCGATGTTTTACCATTATGCAAAGAGTTAGGAATCTCTTTCGTGCCTTTTAGCCCGCTGGCAAGGGGATTAATGACCAATACTTTAGATGTAAGCACCCTGGCAGATAATGATTTCAGAAAGTCACTGCCCCGTTATCAGGAACAATATAAAGATAACAATGCGAAACTAGCCAGTGGCTTTGCAGAACTGGCTGCGGGCAAAAACGCATCTGCGGCACAGCTTGCACTGGCATGGGTACTGGCGCAGGGCGATAATACCATCCCTATCCCTGGTACAAAACGAAGGAAATATCTGGAAGAAAATGCAGCAGCAGTAGATCTGGTACTGGATGCGGCAGATCTTTCAGCAATCGCGGAACTACTGCAGAAATATCCCAACACTGGTGCCCGCTATAGCGAAGCACAAAACCAGTTGGTAGATAGGTCCTAACTTTTAACCGGCATGCCCATTTGCTTCAGCATACGGTAATGCGAGCCCAATGCCGCAATAAACGTAGCATTTTCGTGATAGGGGATGCCGAATTCTAAAGCTGTCTGTTTTACTATGGCCGAGATCCGTCCGTAGTGAACATGACAGACTTTTGGAAAAAGGTGATGTTCAATCTGCCTGTTTAGCCCGCCCAGAAAAAAAGCAGCCATAGGAGAATTTGTTGCAAAGTTTGCGGTGGTGTTCATCTGGTGCTCAGCCCAGGCTTCCTCCATATTTCCATTTTGATTAGGTACCGGAAAAGCCGTTCCTTCTACTACATGCGCCAGTTGAAAAACCAGTCCCATAGTTATACCCTGCGCCAGATGCAGCAATACAAAACCCACAATGGCATGCCACCATACTATATCTATAAACAGGATTGGAAATACAATAAATAAAATATAGTACAGCGCTTTATAGAAAAACAGGTTAAAATACTCCACTTTAGGGTGTAGGTTCTTCCTGGCCCCAATGTTTTTCTGAAAAAACTTCTTAAAGTCCTTTCTTAAGACCCATGATAGTGAGGCAAGTCCATATAAAGGAAAAGCATACCATTGCTGAAAGCGCTGATGAAACAATAGTTTATCTTCAGCATGGATACGGATCAGTCCCGGCGCTATTTCAATATCCTCATCATGCCCTGGAATATTGGTATAGGTATGGTGCACTACATTATGGGTTATATTCCATACGTAAGGATTGGCACCAACCAGATGAAAAACCATACTGAGTATTTTATTTGTATGCTTATTGGCAGAAAAGGCACCATGAATAGCATCATGACAAACATTAAATCCTATAAATGCGCATACCACACCAAGCAACAGTGTCAGAACCGTCAATACCAATTCATTGGCACCAGAAAGAAGTATGGTTAAATATAGGAATACAAAGAGCGATAAGAACAAGACCATCTTAAACCACATTAAACCATTCGCATTGATGCTTACAGCACGGTTTTTAAAATCTTTATTCACCCTATCTCTTAATACGGCGTAGAAGTTGGTGCCTTTTTGGGCCGGAAATTTTGTTTTGTTTTTCATGAGGTGGAGGCTGTACCCATGTACATGGGGCGATACTCCGTGTGCAATAAGCGATGTGAGGTGCCATACGGTCGGCTACTACTTATATCAACGTAATATATAACAATTTAGTTTATAATCTTTGGCTTATTAATTTTTACCGAATCCTTATTAACAGAAATTTCCGATATTTACTTCCACTAGTCTATATGAAAATCGCATTAGCTTCCCCACCAATTCCAAACAGTCTAGCAGTAGGCTTAGAATGGCTTAATACCTTGGTTAAAGATGCTGCAGCTCAATCTGCTGAAATTGTATGTTTCCCTGAATCCTACTTACCCGGATATCCCGGAATGGGTTATTCCTTTGATGACCGCTCTCCGGTATCACTGAAGAATGCCTTAGATAAGGTCTGTGCTATTGCCCGTGAAAATGCGATTGCTGTCATAGTACCGATGGACTGGTATATCGACGGAAAGCTGGTTAACCTGGCTTATGTGATTTCTGCCGATGGCGGCTTGTTGGGTTACCAGACTAAAAATCAATTAGACCCCTCAGAAGATGAGATCTGGTTACCCGGTACAGAACGCAGTATTTTTGAAGTTAATGGACTGAAGTTCGGCATCACTATCTGCCATGAAGGCTTCCGTTATCCAGAATCAGTAAGGTGGGCAGCCCAGAATGATGCTCACATTGTCTTCCATCCACACTTTAGCGGAAGTGATACCCAAGGGGTACAACTCAGCGAATGGGGCCATAAAGATAACCCGTACTATGAAAAGGCGATGACGATGAGGTCATTGGAAAATACTATTTATTTTGCCAGTGTAAACTACGCCTCCAGGTATTCCGAGTCAGGCAGCGCAGTAATCGACCCATCCGGAAAATGTATTATACATGCTGCCTATGGTTCTGCGGGGGTAATCGTTGCAGATATCAATCTGCAGCTGGCTACGGGTAACCTGGCCAAAAGATTTAAGAACTCGCTATATCTCTCGCCATCTTCGTAAATAAAAAATAAATTCGACGGCACACAATAATAAAGGTGTTCCAGCGCTTATGTATATGAGAGCGTTAATTTAGATGAGGGACAATGGTCATAGACTATTGTCCCTTTCTTATCTGTCTCCTTACTATTTATTGTAATATCCTTCCAGTTCACGTAAACGTGCAATCTGTCCCGGCCTTGGATTAATAAAGGTTTTCACTTTTTGCACCAGTTTAAATGCATCATCATAATTTAAACCTGTTTCAGGAGGTAGGCTATAGTCTTTTAGCTTCCAGTCTGTTTGTAAAACCATGTCGGCTATAATTCCCAGGTTAATCCTTATGAGAAACGGTATGCCATTTACGGTATCCATATCAACCTTACGGATATCCAGATTCTCTGCCTTAAGTAAAGCAACTGCTTCTGTCGCATCCTGCGGGATGCCCAGTTCTTTTGACATAACATTAAGAATAACTGCACCGGGCATTGTAATTTTTCAATCTATTCTGAAAATAACCCTTCCAATATGAAAGGGTTAAAATTGAATGGTTACTATTATAAAATATTTTATCAGATATAACATCTTGTCTGACAGTGTACTGTCAAATTAATTAGATAAACGGAATAAGCCTTGTTCTGTCTGGAGAATGAAGAAATTATTATCACTCGCGGCGGCCTTAACAAGCGGACTGTTTGCTATGGGTCAGGAAGAAAGTAAAGTGAAGTTTACAGGCTATGTAGAGGCCTACTATGGTTTTGATTTCAATAAACCAAAAGATCATAACCGTCCTGCCTTTATTTATTCTCATAACCGTACCAATGAGGTTAACCTCAATCTTGGTTTCATTAAAGCCAATTATCAAAGTGAAAATATCCGTGCTAATATGGCAGTAATGGCCGGTACATATGCTAATGCAAACCTGGCAGCCGAACCCGGAGTACTAAAAAACATATTTGAAGCCAATGCCGGTGTAAAGCTCTCCCGTTCTCAAAACCTGTGGCTCGATGTCGGGATTATGCCATCACATATAGGATTCGAAAGCGCAGTGTCCAAAGACTGCTGGGTACTCACCAGAAATATATCTTCCGAAAACACCCCTTATTATGAATCTGGTGCCAGGGTAACTTATGTTACCGAAGATGGAAAATTAACTGCCTCGTTGCTCTATTTGAATGGTTGGCAGCGGATCACCCGACAAGATGGAAATAATAAGCCTGCCGGAGGGTTACAGCTAACCTACAAACCTGCAGCAGCTATTAGTATCAACTATAGCAATTATTTGGGTACCGAAGGTGCAGATTCAATCCGTGTAAAGCGTTTATACCACAACTTATACGGGGTATTTCAGTTTAATGATCAACTAGGGCTCACACTAGGTTTTGATTATGGTACGCAGCAGAAAGAAAAAGATAGTAAGGAAAAGAACAAAGTGATTTCTTCAGTAGCGGTACTGCAATACAAATTCGCAGAAAAATGGGCATTAGCAGGCAGAACTGAACATTATAAAGATATGAATGCCTTCTTTATTAACACTGGTACGGCAGATGGCTTTAATACCCGCGGCTATTCACTCAATCTCGATTATTCACCGGTATCAAATGCAGTAGTCAGGCTCGAGGGTAAACTATATAACAGCAAGGAAAAAGTTTTTTTGAGTGAACAGGGTAACAGGAAAACAAATGCACTTGTTACCGGAAGTATCGCCATATCTTTTTAGGTTGTTTATAATAATTGCGGAAGGGTAATGGTATAATAAACTCCCTGATTTGGCTCACTTTTAATTTCTATATTCCCATCTAAGGCTTCTATATACCTTCTTACCAGAAAAAGGCCCAGGCCTTTACCGTTGATAGTAGAATGAAATTTTCTGAAAGGTTTAAATATATCGGCACCATAACGTAACAAGTCTATTCCGGAGCCATTATCCTCATAAGTAATTACTATTTTTTGATTCGCATATGTCAGGTCGATATTAATTCTTACCGGATAGTCTTGTTTAAATTTAATCGAATTAGCAATTAGGTTATAAAAAATACTATGGATATAAACTTTATTAGAGCCAATAAGATAGTTTCCCCCAGACAGCTGTATTTTTGTCTGGCTTTGTACAATCATTTCCTCTAGATCAGTCTTAACCGCTTCAATAATTTCAGCAAGGTTCAATGGTTCCAGATTTAAATCGGCATTACTATTTTTTGAATTGAGTATTTTTCCAAGGTCTATAATAGTCTCATCAAGTCTCGCTACAGAGCTGTGAAGTTTATCCAGATATAATTTTAAGGTATCAGGAGTGTCAGACTCTGTTTCAAGGAGCATAGCTATACCCTTAATGTTTGCAACCGGAGAGCGTAGGTGATGAGAAACAAAATATCCAAATTCATGCAGCTCCCTGTTCCTTTTAAATAAATCTGCAGTAACCTGGTTCATTTCATGAAGGGTTTTTTTACGCTCCGAAATATCATGCATAGCCCCAACCATCCTAATGGCAGTACCATCTTTATCTCGTATCACAAATCCCCGGTCTACAACATCTGCATAAATCCCGTCAGATTTCTGGTACCGGTATTCCTCTTTCCAGTTAGTCTTATCACTCTGACAAATGTTATCAAGTGATTTTAAAATATAGTCCAGGTCCTCAGGATGGATATGTTTTGCCCAGGAGTCAACTCCTGCTGGCAGATTAGATGGATTATAACCGAATATAGTTTCAAAACCCTCTCCCCAGTAGAGTGTATGGTTTATTATATCCCAGTCCCATATGGCGTCTGAAGTAGCCTGTGTTACATATTGATAACGCTGGTTTGATTCTTCGAGTGATATTCTCATAGCTTCAGTTTGATCGGTAATATCTCCACATCTGGCTATGCAATACATCAGTTGATCTTCCGGGTCCCAGTTAACTGACCACAACATCGGAACAAGTTTTCCATTTTTATTGATGTAACGGATCTGCACCTGTGTATTCTGATCATACTTAATTACGTCTACCTCTTGTTCGGCTAAAGGAAGATCTTCCGGATAAATGAAGTCTCTGTAATTTCGGCCTTCCATTTCTTCCGGCAAATAACCAAGTAGCGAATAAGCGGCATTGCTAACTTCCACAAAACAATCATGGTGGTTAACGGTGCAAATAAGATCAGTAGAAAGTTGTAACAGCTTCTTCACGTCCATATGGTCTCTAAATAATCGTTTAATGCCTGAAATCTAGAAAGCTATTCTTTTAGGATCATTAAATACCGCTATATAGCTTTACTATACATACGTATTTCAGGTAAGTATAGTCATTACTGCTGTTATTTTTTTTATTATGATAGGCTGGTATCAAAAAAATTGTGAGTGACTATTCCTGAGTTTCATTTTTTTTTGCGGTTGGAGATAAGCCTTCTCCAGATTCATTGGTAGCATTTACCGGCAGGTAACAGCCAATACACCTGCGGGTCTTATTCAATAGCTAATGGTCTTCTAATGTACTGAGTTCATATCTAAATAGCGTATATCCTTACTGGATCAGCCCCAAACGCATTGCTGTGCGGATCAGTTCAGCGGTATTTGATACCTGCATTTTTCTCATCAGATCTTTCCGGTAGCCTTCAACTGTGCGTTTACTCAAAAACATCTTTTCAGCCATCTGCAGACTGGTTTCGCCATCGGCAACTGAATTGAGTACATCCATCTCTCTTGCTGATAATTCTAAATTCACCTCCTGATCCGGCTGATTGGTTAAAAGCTTGCTAAGAGTATCATCGAGCATTCCCATACTGAGTGTTGAGCACAGATATCTTCCCCCGCTATGTACATGCTGCATGACAAAGAGTAGTTCCGCCGGATCAATGTTTTTTAGCAGGTACGCAGAAACACCCGCCTTAAAGGCTTTGTAGATATGTGTTTTCTTATCGTGCATAGATAAAATCACGACTTTAATTTTTGAACCACTGTTTTTTATGGTATCTGCCAATCCTATACCGTCCAGCACCGGCATATTTAAGTCGGTTAATACAAGATCTATGTCAGCTCCGCTGTTAAGCAGATCAAGTGCCTGTTGTCCGTTTTCTGCTTCCCCAGCAATGCTGATATGTTCATCAGATTCAAGCAACCTCCTTAACCCATGCCTTATAATGTGATGGTCTTCTACAAGTAGTACATTCATGGTATGGAGGTTTATTATACAACAATTAGAGGTAAAGAAAGTTTAATGCCTGCTTAAATAAATAGATTAATAAAAAAATCACCTCATGTATGTATTAATAAGGTTTAGTACGGTTAATAGTGTAAATTCAATTATAGAGTGAGGACATCCTTATAAGCATCTGAAATACGTATTTGTACTATTTCTGTGCTCAAATGCGAAATTAAAATCAGTATACTTTCAGATACAACTCGTAGTTTTATCTAATGGCATATAGCTATTTTGCAACTGAAATCTAGAACCTATGCTCATCAATATAGATCCGATATCAAATTCAAGGAGCTATCACCTGCCTACCATCCTGATAGTAGAGGATGATGAAGACACCGCCGAAGCGCTGCATCTGTTTTTCCAGATGACAGGATATATCTGTTTTATTCAAACAAAGGGCAGTGGATTTCTTGCAATGGTGGAGCAGGTAATGCCTAATCTTATTATAATAGATTATCTTCTCCCCGACAGTAAGGGAGCAGATCTTTGCAATTTGCTGAAGAATAACATCAATACCAGAAACATTCCTGTTATTATGTATTCGGCCTATCCTCAAGAATCTTTCACGTCAGAAACCAGTGGATATGATGCGTTTCTTGCCAAGCCCTTTGATCTGGATAATATGCTGCAATTGGTCAGTAAACTGCTCATTTCTCACCGAGGACTCCTGTCAGGCCCTGGTTGTAAAAAGGAACCTACTTCTTAGGCAGTTTTACATTTAGTTTGGTCAGTAATGAGCTGCTATGCGCCACCAGCTTATGATCTACCCATACGCAAAGCCGGCTTTGTTTACCCGAGGTTTTCAAATCCCAGTCTGCCTTCCACACAATATCAATATCATGGTTATGGTACCTGATGTTACCCAGATAAAAGTAATCCCATTTGCCTTCAGGTAGCAGCGGACTGATAGAGAATTTATCTTCAAGGGAAGATTCAAAGCCCAGCAAGTCTTCAATAATAATATCCGGATAGGTCGAATGAAAGTAATCAGATTCCCCGCCAAAAGTCTTACCGTCGCTTGGAATATACCATTCTCCTATATTCAGCTGGTCAGTACCATGCAGGCGGGTCAGTTTTTTGATATGATCATATAATAGGTTACGCTCTCCAGCAGTGCTCGTTTTTCTATAGTGCCGCAGGTAATTCGCATAGGCTTTAAATACCACAGAATTTTCAAAAGGCCAGCCGCGACCGTTCCATGCATATGCCTGTTCATTATAATAAGGGTGCTGCTGCTCAGCAGTAGTCATGCCCGATGCTGCATCAAATCCTTTCGAAGAGCCAAATAGCGCCCACGATTTACTATATTGCTGATAATCTTTCCCAGGGATCATGCCAAAATACCAGGGGGTATAACCTACAGATTCCCTCACCCGCGCTTCATAATCGCCCAAACCATAGGTATTATCCCCTGCACTGTATGTATTAAAAAACTGATCATCTTTGTTCCAGAGCACTTTTAATACTTTTTGCTGCAGTGCTGTTGCTTTCAATTGATAATAGGTGGATCTACTTGGTAATCCTGAATTTCTCAAAACCTTCAGTTTTGAATTGCCCTCATCATACCTGTACAGGTTGGCCAGCGACTGCAGGTTTCCAAAGGCATAACTATTAATTGAAGGGCGTACCAGATAGTAATCCGGATAACCCTTTCTAAAAGCTTTTGGATATTCCCTGGCCTGGGCAGATTGAGCTGCATTGTCAGTTGTGCCCCATCCCAGATAATACTTCCGCCAGCTATCCTTTGTGTAGAGGCTATACGGACCTTCACTTTTAATGAGGCCCAGAACGGCCGAAAGACTAAACTCCATGCCATCATACAGGTCCAGTATCTTGTACATACCAGCTGTTTTCGCAGCAACATTTTTAACTGTGAACAGGCTGTCCCATACCTGCTGGTGTTTTTCGGCATAAGGCAGCAGGCTCCTCAGCCATTGCCTGTCTGGGTGTATTTTTTGAAATGCTTCAATCCCGTTAACCATCCAGCTTGAAAAATGATGACTTTCCGGGCGACTCAGATAGGTTAAAAAGTTGCCATTCTCACGCTGGTTCAGCTGAGAAGCCGAGCCACGCATAAAATAGTCTGCATAAGATTTCAGGAATTTGTCGTCACGCAGCCAGCGCACATCATAAAACTGCTGGCCCGCCGGACAAGTGATGGCCCCGCTCAGCGAAGCCCAGGGCTTAACCCCGAAAAACTCCGTCACTACCCAGTATTGCTTTTGATCCCAGGGATCGTCATACTGTTTAAGATGTTTGCTGATCATCCACCAGCGATAGTTATACACTTTGGTTACTGCGGTATCAGAACTCTGGAAGAACGGGGTATTATTTAGTAAAAACGTTTTATTATTAGATGCATTAAAAGACCCGTCCGAGGCAGGCCGGTCCCGGTAAGCATTAAACTCATCGATGTGCCGCGCAAATGTTCCTGCCGATGTCTTTTTTAACCTTTCCAGTTCTTCATCATATAACCGGGTGTTTTGCGCAGATACATGCATGCTGATGCAAAACAACAGCGTAATGAAAAGGGGCCCGGCAAATTGCCTGCATCCTAAAATAACTTTTGCGCTTTTATACATATCCAATCTTCTATAGGTCTGTACATGGGAAAGAAGCCATTACCCTTCTTTGCTTTCAATTTCTGCAATCGGCAGCTTAAAGTTAAAGGTAGTTCCTTTGCCAAATTTGCTCTCCGCCCAAATCTTGCCCTGGTGTCTGTTGATAATTTCTGCGCATAAGTACAAGCCTATTCCAAAGCCTGAAATAGAATACATATGTCCGCCCTGTACACGGTAGTACCTGTCAAATATCTTACCAATGTCTTCAGGTTTAATTCCCATTCCATGATCCCTCACTGCAAAAAAAACGGTGTTTTTAACTGTAATACAAGATACATTGATCGTTGTACCGGCAGGAGAATATTTCACTGCATTGCTGATCAGGTTATGGATTACCTGGCCAATCTTATCCCTGTCTGCGTTGATAAAAATAGTATCAACTGGTGCAAACAAAATAGTATGGGTCTGGATGGTAGTTAACGCTTCCTCTTCAGTCTCCTTAATCAGCAGCGCCAGGTCAAATACTTGGTAGTCAATATGGATCTTGCCAGATTCCAGCCGCGAAATATTTAGAAAACCGTTAATCATATTGGTCATTTTGGTTACCTGTACATTTGCCTTTTCCAGCGCATTTACATTAACAGCATCTTCATTTTTGCCCAGGCGGTGCAGCAATAATTGTATATAACCCTTCATTGAGGTAAGTGGGGTCTTCAGTTCATGACTCACCATCCCAATAAAATCATTCTTGCGGATCTCGTCTAGTTTCTTTTCAGTAATTTCATGTAGCACGCCTGTAAAATAATCTTTGCCCTCACTATGATGCATTTCTCCAATCCCGCGCACCCATCTGGTCTTTCCATCGTGATAGCCGATTATTGGATATTCCATATCAAAAGGTGCTTTATTAGTTATGGCCGCATTAACCTGATCCTCCACATCCTGCCTGTACTCCGGATCTATCTGGTCCACACCGTCTTCAAAAGAAAATTCCTCATCTGGTAAAAAGCCAAAAAATTCCTTCAGCTTGGCCGATGCTACAAATACACGGTCGGCCGCATTAATAAAGAATGTTCCCAGGCCTGCGGCATCAATGGCCATGCGCAGGTTTTTCTCCGCCCGCTGTATCTCTTCTGCGGCAAGATGCTGCTCGGTAACATCCATAATTACGCCTGTGAAGGCAGAAAATTCGCCTATCGGATCTACTTTCAGATTTCCTATTGCGCGCAGCCAGCGCAGTTTGTTGTCATGCAAACCTATAGTTGGATAGGTTACGTCATAATCACCGTTGTTATAAATTGCGTTCTCTAGTTTTTCTGATACATAACCCCGGTACTCTTCTGTAATCTGTGCTAATGCCTGCTCTATAGAAAGTGCTTCATCAGGATAATATCCAAATAATTCTTTGAGCCTGGCATCTGTAGTAAATTCACGTGTTACCGAATTGATATACCAGGTGCCAAAATTAGCAGCATTTACTGCGAGGCGAAAGGCTACCTGTCCTTCTTCTACTTTATGCTGGGCCTTCAACAGTTCTTCATTTACTGCAGCCAGCTCCTCATTAACGGCTCTTAATTCTTCATTAGAGGCGGCTAATTCCTCATTCGTGGCAGACATTTCCTCGTTTATCGCCTGTAAATCATCGGCGCTTTTTGCTAGAGACTGTTCCCATTGTTTACGGTCAGTTACGTCCCTGGTGGTACCTGCCACGGCTTCAACTTCTCCCTGCTCATTCAAAACCGGGGTCAGTATATAATCATATACCCTTGTCCCTAATATTGCATGCGGAAAAGATACTTCGCCCCTTACAGGTTTTTTATACTTCACAATATCGTCAATCTCCCTTTCATGCATTTCTGCATGCCAGGGCTCATAGCCATTCTCCAGCAGGTTCCGGCCAATTGCTGTTTCCCAGGTTTTGCCCCACATGGTTAATAGGGCATTATTGGCATAGGTAAAGCGGTAATCCAGGTCAAAAACATACATTAGGTCGGGTGTGCCAGAGATAATGGTTTCATAAACCCTTTTCTGCTGTTCAGATTGCAGTCTTGTTTCTTTTAAACGTTCTTCAGCCGTTTTACGCTCCGTAATATCACTGGCGGTGCCTACCCATTCCATAATATCACCATGCTCATTCAATATCGGTACTGCCCTGGAGAATGTCCAGCCTTCACTGCGGTCAGCACGTAAAACGCGGTGTTCAAGTTCAAATATTTTTTTATGTTCAATGGCATCCTTAATCGCAGCCTTCACCATCTCCATATCGTCTGGATAAATATTATCCTCCATCCAGTCAGCCGTCGGTTCGTCCGCATCTTTTAAAAAACCCCGGCCGTCCAGCTCAAACATTATTTTCCAGTCGGCACTAAGCGTGTATATAACATCAGAACTGGCGTCAACCAGGGCTCTTAACCGTGCTTCGCTGGCAGCTGCTTTCTGTGCATTTGGTATCTGGTTATTTTTAAAATTGCTCATACGGTAATAAACAGGCATTGGTTGTTAAAAGCGAAAATATAGTAATTTCTTTCTAAATGCAATTAAAGCTGGCATTCACAGATCAGCCTTTTATAACCGTTTGATTAGAATAAGAAACCCTGTCCTATACAGGACGATCGTTTTTACAGACGAAACTTGAACTTAGCTTAACATAGCAAGGGTAGATTTGTACGTGGAATATTGCGAAGTATCAGATCATGACTTATTAGATCAGTTGCGGCTAGATAATAACCTGGCCTTTGCAGCTCTATTCGACCGGTATTGGAAGCGCATGTTCAGGGCTGCCCAGACAAGGTACTGTACTACCACTGATTGGTCAGGAAGACATTGCCCCGCTGGTTGCCAATTTGCTGAAAATCTCCAGCTTACAACAGATGCTATTTTATATCCTGTATTATTATCCCCGGGAAAGAATAAATAAGATCTAGGCGTCCTGTTTATTCAGGGCGCTTAAATTATCATCGCTTCGTGTGCCCCTTTTCAAACAAAATTGTTTATAAAAGTAAATAAGTTTCTATCGATAAATTTCCATATTTCAAATTCCTCTTGCCTTCAAGCAAGCTATTCATTACATTTGGATTAGAGGCCTATAATTTGCGGCTATTCTGTTTAACTTCAAAAACCTTATATTTCCTGATGAATGATAAAAAATTTGAAGTCCCAACCTGCGGATGAAACTATGCATACGGAACGCGAACTGATCAAGGCGATTGTAGAAGGAAATGAACAAGCCTTCTCAAAGCTGTTTTTTCAGTACCTGCCCGTGTTGAAATCTTTCGCTTTCAAATTCAGCAGGTCAGAACATGCTACCGAAGAAATTATTCAGGATGCCTTTGTCAGGATTTGGCTGAACAGGGATAAGTTAGACCAGGTACATAATGTCAGAGCTTACCTCTACAAGTATGTGTCCAATGAATGTCTTAGCCATCTGCGTAAGCGGCTAAACGAGGAAAAGCTGATCAGCAAATTAAGCATTCATCACCCCAAAGACAGCAATATTACAGATGAACTGATACAGCTCAACGAAATCAACCGCATTGTGGCCAGCGCTGTAAATAAATTACCGTCACAGCGCAAAAAAATTTATCAGCTGAGCCGTAATGAAGGCAAAAACATCCCTCAAATTGCAGAATGTTTGGGTATATCTCAGCATACAGTGAAAAATGCATTAGTTATTGCGTTGAAAACTATTCGTGGAGAGTTGGAATTAAATGGAATTACCTTCATTCTACCCTTGCTGATGCTTTTTTTTTAAGAATTTAAAATAAAATGATTTAGCAGTAGTCCTGATTTGTATTTGATGCTTCATATAGGCAGCAAATGGAAAACAGAGTTCAATATTTATTAGACAGGTTTAAGGAAAATCAGCTTACAGCTGTAGAAAAGACTGAATTATTAGTCTTGTCAGACCGCTTTCCGGAATTGCTCCAGTACGAAATTATGGAAGAGCTTCTTCAGCATAAAGCCGTACAGGAAGAGCCTGATCACCGTCGCTGGCAAAGCCTGCTTGAGCGGGTGCTTGATGCAGACCGTGTCCCTGTTATCCATAAAGCTGTTTCTTATCAATTACTGAAATGGTCCGTCGCTGCAGCAATCCTTCTTGCAACGGCCTTCAGCTTCTATTTTGTTAATCAACCTCAGGACCATCATGAAATTATTGCAGATGTTGTTCCGGGAGGCAAAAAGGCTATTCTCACGCTTGCCGATGGTACAAAGATTGCCCTGTCTGATATCAAAAATGGCAGTGTAATCCGCCAAAATGGTATAAAAATAGCCAAAACTGCTGATGGACATTTAGTTTATACAGATGAAAACCCGGTTGCAAGCACTGCTGCCGGTCAGTACAATACAATCTCTACGCCCAAAGGCGGAGAATGGGAGTTGCGGCTGGCAGATGGTTCTACCGTCTGGTTAAATTCAGCCTCATCACTTACTTACCCCTCTAATATTGCCACCGCCAGCCTGCGAAAAGTTACGCTGCAGGGCGAGGCTTATTTTGAAGTGGCTAAAAACAAGGTACATCCCTTTATTGTAGAAAGCAGGCAGCAGAGCCTTGAAGTATTAGGAACACATTTCAATGTGAACTCTTATCCTGATGAAGAAATAACCCGCACTACATTGCTGGAAGGCAGTGTTAAGATTGCCGGTATCTTACACCCTGGTAGCGCAATATTGAAACCTGGCCAGCAGGCGGTAATGAATACTTCGGCGATTACTGTATCGCAGGTAAACCCTGATGAATCCATTGCCTGGAAAAATGGCTATTTCATGTTCAATAATGAAAGGCAGGAGAGCATCATGCGTAAAATTGCACGCTGGTATAATGTAGAAGTAGAGTATGCAGATCCTGCAGCTAAAGAAGTAATGTATTACGGTACCGTAAGCCGTTTTGAAAAGATCTCAAAAGTGCTGCGCAAATTTGAACAGACCGGTGAGGTGCGTTTTGAAATAAAAGCCAATAAAGTAACCGTTTATAAAGAATAAGACCAGGGGCAAGGAAATAACCAGCCTGCGCCAAATAAAGATAAATAACCTAATCAACAAACTAAACCAGAACCACATGATCAAAAACCGACTCAGAACTTAACCGCCCGGTTGAAGAAAAGATAAAAAGGAGTGCTGCAAACACCCCTTTTGTGTCTGTTTATTCAACGTCCGGTACTACCGGACAAATTGTAAATCAATCATTTCTTGGATTAACTGCGGAACGCATTTTTGCGCTTAAACTTCTATGCGCTTCGCTAAAAACAGATTATTAAATGTACAAAATTTATACCAGAATTTTATGTACGCTTCGCGACTACATACCTAAATTTTTATTGATTATGAAGTTAATCACGGTCATACTTTTTGCCGCACTCATGCAGGTGAGCGCAGCTTCCTTTGGCCAGTTCTTAACCCTCAAAGAACGAAATGTAACGCTCGAGCGCATGTTCAGGGAAATCAGAAAACAATCTGGTTACGATGTACTGCTGTCTACCAACAAAATTAAAAGCAGCACTACCATCAATGCCGACTTCAAAAATGCGGCGATAGAAGAGGTCATGGAGAAAATTATTGCCCATAAAGACCTTAGTTATACCATCGAAGACAAAACTATCCTCATCCGTACTAAAGAAAAATCAGTGATCGATAAGGTGCTCGACTATTTCGTCTCTATCAAGATCAATGGAAAGGTGCGTGATAAGAATGGCGCCCCGCTCCCTGGCGTAAGTGTTAGGGAAAAAGGTGTCTCAAATGGTGTGTCTACTAATGATGCGGGAGATTATACTATCACCGTTAAAGAGGGGGCTACCCTTGTATTTAGCTATATGGGTTATAAAACCCGTGAAGTAACAGTGTCAAAAGAGGGCCTGATCAACGTATCCCTCGAAGAAGACGCTGCCCAGCTCAGAGAGGTTAACGTAGTGTCTACCGGTTATCAGACGCTCGACAGGAAATTATTTACAGGTTCTGCCTCCCTGGTAAAAGCCGATGATGCACAGCGTAACGGGGTGCCTGATATCAGCAGGATGCTCGAAGGCCAGGTAGCTGGGGTTTCGGTACAAAACGTTTCAGGTACTTTCGGAGCCGCTCCCAAAATCAGGGTGCGTGGTGCTACTTCTCTTTCGGGTGATAATAAACCACTTTGGGTAGTGGATGGTATAATTCTCGAAGATATTGTAAATATCTCAAACGATGCACTGTCTACCGGTGATGCCAATACACTGATCGGTTCTTCCGTGGCGGGATTAAACCCTGACGATATAGAAAGCTTCAACATCCTGAAAGATGCTGCCGCTACAGCAATGTACGGGGCTAGGGCAATGAATGGCGTAATCGTGGTTACCACTAAAAAAGGTAGGCAAACCAGCGGTGCACCTAAAGTTAGCTATACCGGTAACTATACCACCTATCTTAAACCAACCTATAATACTTTTGATATCCTGAATTCTGCCGACCAGATGTCGGTCTTGTTCGAACTGGAAAACAAAGGTTACTTCCAGCATACTTCTGCTTCTCGCGGCTCAGAAGGTGGTATCTTCTATAAAATGTACAATGAATTGTACAACTATGATCCCAAAACCGACTCCTTTGCTTTAAGAAATGATATTAGCAGCCGTAATGGTTTTCTGCAACGTTATGCCAATGCAAATACAGACTGGTTTGATGTCTTGTTCAAAAACTCCCTGTTGCAGGAGCACTCTGTAAGTATCAATAGCGGAACAGAGAACTTCCAGACCTATGCTTCCACATCATACCTGCATGATAGCGGACAAACCATAGGGAATAGTGTAGACCGCTTCACCGGTAACTTCAGAATCAACTTTAAAATGAGCCCTAAACTTAGTGGTGAATTACTGGCTAACGGATCTGTCCGTAACCAGAAAGCACCAGGTACACTGGAGCGTACTTCTGATCCGGTATATGGCAAGTTTTCCAGGGATTTTGATATCAACCCTTATTCATACGCATTAAATACCAGTCGTACCATGACTGCCTTTGATGAAAATGGAAACCGCGAATTCTTTACACGTAACTTCTCGCCTTTCAATATCCTGCACGAGATTGATAACAATTATCTTAACCTTGGAAATATAGATTTTAAAGTTCAGGGTGGTTTGAAATATAAGATTATCCCCAGCCTTACCTATTCAGTTGATGGTGCTTACCGTTTTGCCAAAACAGAAAGACAACACTACATGCTGGAGAATTCGAACATGGTCTTAGCCTATCGCAACGTGTCAGACGCTACTACAATTGGCAGCAACAAATATTTATACACCGATCCTGATAACCCTTATGGGCTGCCAGAAAGCGTATTGCCTGAAGGCGGATTCTATAATATAAAGGTAGATAACCTTAAAAATTATTACTTCCGTCAAAACTTGGAATATGATCAAACCTTCGCTGTTAACCACCGTGTAAATCTATTTGGTTCGATGGAGGTACGTTATATCGACCGTCAGGCAGAAAACTTTGACGGTGCAGGATACCAGTATGAGAACGGTGGTATTGTAAACCCGGCATATAAGTACTTTAAATGGGGACAGGAATCAGGGTTTCCATATTTTGGAATGAGCACCGGGGCAGACCGTTTTGCGGCTTTTGCACTGAGGGGGGCTTACTCCTATAAGGACAAGTATAGCTTCAATGCTACTACCCGTTATGACGGATCAAACAAAATGGGTAAAAGCACTACCGCCCGCTGGCTGCCTACCTGGAACGTTTCTGGTGCATGGAACATTGATCAGGAAAACTTCTGGCCAAAGAATGATATCTTCAGCTCTGCACGCGTTCGTGCTACCTATGGTTTGGTTGCCAATATTGGAAATGCCAATAACTCGGCTGCAGTTTATTATAACCAGGTTACCAGAAGGCCTTACGATAACGAGAAGGAGACAGCCACATTTATATCAGGCCTGGAAAACTCTGAGCTCACCTGGGAGAAATTAAAGGAAATGAATATTGGTACCGACCTTACCTTTTTCAAAGACAGGATCAATGTCACTGTAGATGTATACAGGCGTAATATATTCGACCTTATCGGTGATATCAAAACTTCAGGTATCGGTGGTCAGTTTACAAAAATTGCCAACTATGCAGATATGAAAGCTCATGGTATTGAATTCACCATTGCCGGTAATGCCATCAATCATACAGATTTCAAATGGCGGACACAGTTTAACGTGGCATTTAACAAAAATGAGATTACTAATCTTGAGGTTAACCCAAGTATTTTCAGATTGGTACAGGCTGATGGGGGTGCTTTGGTAGGGCATGCACAACGTGGACTATACTCCGTGCAGTTTGATGGTCTAGACCATGACCGTGGTTATCCTTACTATATCGATGATGAAGGCAAAAGAAATACTTATGTAAACCTGCAGAGTAATAAAATTGATTACCTGAAGTATGAAGGACCTACAGATCCTACACTTACAGGAGGATTCTACAACCAGTTCAGGTATAAAGATTTTACGGTTTCTGCCCTGCTTACTTTTGCCAAAGGAAATGTGGTACGTCTCGATCCGATCTATCAGTCAACTTATTCTGATATTTACGCCATGTCAAAAGACATGCTGAACAGATGGGTAATGCCAGGTGATGAGCAATACACCAATATCCCGGCATTGCTGGATCCTTTTGATTCTAACCAAACCATTAAAGATGCCAATGGAGGAACAGTATCGGCAAGGTATCCATATAACCTGTATAATTTCTCGACAGAAAGGGTAGCCAAAGGAGATTTTATCCGTTTGAAGCAGATTTCACTGGGCTATAACCTGCCAAAATCTATTACTTCCAAACTGCACATGTCAAATGCTTCGCTTTCATTGATCGGCAATAACATTGCCCTGCTATATTCTGACAAAAGATTAAACGGACAGGATCCTGAGTTTTTTGGTACAGGCGGCGTGGCCTTGCCAATCCCTAAACAATATACCCTATCACTTAAAGTTGGATTCTAAAAGATATAAAAATGATGAAACTGAATAAATTACAAATTCTCCTGCTGGCAGCCGGATGTCTTATCAGTACAGCTTCCTGCAAGAAATATCTGGATGAGAACCCAGATAACAGAACAGATATTAATACAGTAGCTAAAGTGGCCCAACTGGTTACAACTGCATATCCAAGATACGATTATTACTACTTTACTGAAGGGTATTCAGATAATACTGAAGACAAGGGAAGTGGTGTGGGTAGTCTGGATGATGTAACCACCAGGCCATACAACTGGCAGGATGTTATTGGAGATGGAACAGGCTCTACCACTTCATACTGGAATGGCTGTTACGAAGGTATCGCCGCGGCAAACCAGGCACTGGATGCTATTGAAAAGAATAACTTTGGTAATGATGTTTTGCCCTATAAAGGTGAAGCGCTTGTTGCCCGTGCATATGCACATTTTATGCTGGTTACTTTTTTCTCAAAGCCATATGAAATCAATGGTGCCAATGATTCTCCAGGTATACCTTATGTCAACGTTCCTGAGACTAAAGTAATTCAACAATACGACCGCAGCACGGTTAAAGCAACCTACGAAAAAATTGAAAAGGACCTTACAGAGGGTTTAGCATTGTTATCCCCATCTGCTTACAAAGTGCCAAAATTTCATTTTACGCCCGCAGCGGCACATGCATTTGCATCGCGTTTCTATTTGTTCAAAGGAGAGTGGCAAAAAGTGGTAGACCATGCCACGTTAACTGTTGCAGGCAATGATTTTGTAAATAATCTTCGTCCCTTAAATACTACGTTAAGAGCCTTGGGTAATGAAGAATTCCGAATTGCTTTTACGCGGTCTGACCAAAAATCGTCTTTGCTGCTCACAGAACAGTATTCCGGCTGGCAGAGACAAACAGGGCCAAGATATGGTTATGGCGAAAAACTGGTAGCCATGTTTGGGCGTGACGGTAATTTCACCGGTAAACCCAGGGCTGATAAGATTTTATCTTATGGCAATTCCAATTACACTACATACAAATTCAATGAATATTTCTTCAAAACCAGCCAGGGTGCTGATATCGGTTTTCCATACCTGATTGCACCATTATTAACTGTTGATGAATCATTGATGAACCGGGCGGAAGCCTATGCTGAACTAGGACAGACAGACAATGCACTAAGGGATGTAAATACTTTTTTAAGCACAAAGATCAGTGGTTATAATGCAGGTACCGATGCAGCAACTGTCGCTAAAATTACTGCTTACTACGCTATTGCAAATCCCAAAGAAGCCATTATCAAATTAATCCTCGAAAGTAAAAAAGCAGAGTTTCTGCAGGAAGGTTTAAGGTGGCTGGATATTGTAAGAAGACGTTTAACCGTAAGACATAACGTATATGATGAGGCCGGCCGGGAAACCTTTGTAGAGTTGAAACCGGACGATCTCCGCCGGGTTTTCCAAATCCCTCAGGAAGCTTTACTTTCAGGTGTGCCTTTAAACCCAAGATAAAAATCAGACATATGAAAACATACATATATAAACTATTTGCTTTCATCTTCATCAGCAGCTTTATACTATCCTGCAAGAAGGACGAAGCCCTGGATGTTGATTTAAGTAAGCTGAATATTGACCAGCCTGTGGCCAATACCCCATTAGATTCATGGCTTACCAAAACATTTGTTGACGAGTATAATATTGACGTAATCTACAGGTATAACCGTTTCTACCATGGCGACGACCGTGATGTCGCAGCGGTACAGGTTGATAAAGTAGAACCTCAGATGCAAACCGTACTGGATGGCTTTCTATTACCCTACCGCAAGGTAGCAGGGGTAGCGTTTATCAAAAAATATTCGCCAAAGCAATTTGTATTGTTTGGATCAGGCTCATTCAATCCTGATGGTTCATATACCCTGGCCACTGCGGCGGCAGGCAGGAATATCACCATTTATGATCTGAATAATTTTGACCTGAGCAATTCAGGGACTATCGTCGGAAAATTACGCACTATCCATCATGAGTTTACACATATTCTTAACCAGATTGTACCAATGCCGGCAGATTTTCAGCTGATTACAAAATCTACTTATCTGGCAACATGGACTACCAAATCTGATGAATCTGCAAGGGCCGACGGATATGTTACACCCTATGCATCCAGTCAGCCAGGTGAAGACTTTGCAGAAACCACTACCTCATTATTAGTTCTGGGCCAGGCCTGGTATGATAACTGGGCTAATGGCTCAACTACTGAAGGTAAGGCAGCATTAAAAGCCAAAGAAGCCAGCGTAGTGCAATACTTCAATAGTAACCTGAATATCGATTTTCGCACGCTGCAGCGTGAAGTCCAGGAAGTGGTGCGTAAGCAATACAGCTATCAGGAGGCAAGTTTCAGGTATTGGATGGGACAAAACCTTTACAAATCCATCACCATCAATATGGCTTCTGATCCTGTTTATGCCAGTGCAGGGGTATCACCAGCTTTTGCGCAGGTATATGAAAATGTAAGAGCGGGTATTAAAGCTCTTCCATATGGGTTAACATTGAATTTCATCACTATGAACTTTACAGCAGCCGATAAAATGTATGTGGAGATCAATTTCAGTCAGGGTACAGGAACTTTCCTGGCGCGCTATCCTTTCAATGTTGCTTTAAATACCACTAATGGACAAACCCGTTTCAGCACAGGAACTGCCGGTGGCACAGATGCTTCCTGGGTGGGTAACGCTAACCTGATTCGCCCCGGAGTACAGCCAATTCTTACGTACCTGCTCAACTATACTTTTGTGGCCGACTGGCTGCCGACAAATATCAATGCCGACAATTACAATAAGTATGGCGGGTTCTATGTACTGGGTACACCAACTAATAATTTTTACGGACTTCTTGGACAATAAATATGAAAAAACTAATATATCTGTTTTCGATCCTGCTGGTTTTTGCAGGCTGTAAAAAATCAGCGTATGAATCGGCATTCGGTGACCGGCCGGAAAGCAGAACTGCAAATGCAATTTCTGAGGTCAACACCAAATTAACCACAGCTACCGATGGCTGGGTTGGAACTTTAAGTACGCAGGAAGGCGGCGGTTATGGCTTCTATATGAACTTTGATGCAACAACACAAGTAGTCAATATGTATGCTGATATGAGTGATGCCACGGCTACTGTGCTGGGGAAATCAACCTTCCGCGTTAAAGCCAATGCCGGCGCTGAACTGATCTTTGATACATACAATTATATCTCTCTTCCTGCAGATCCGGATCCATCGTCTTTTGGCGGTGAAACCGGTGCCGGGTTCAGGAGTGATGTAGAGTTTATTTATGATCATTCCACTGCAGACAGCATTTTGTTTACAGGCAAAAAATACCGTCAGCCATTGGTGATGGTTAAAGCAACAGCAGCACAGAAAGCATTATTTGCCGGGGGAGGTTACAAAACCGCAATTGATAAAATGAAAACGTTCTTCCAGACCATCAAAAATCCTTACATAGATATCACTGCCGGATCAGCGGCACTGAAAGCAGGGATTACAATGAATGCTAGCAATGACAGGAGTACTGGTAAACGCTTTTCCTTTACAGGACTGGCTGCTGATGGAAAAACTGTGGGCAGTGGCGACTCAAAATTTGCTTTCAGTCTTGAGGGTGCAGACCTCCTGAATGCCGGATTGGTGTATGAAGGTGTTTCATTTAAAAAGATACGCTGGAAAGATGCAACTACGCTTGCATTTTATGATGCGGCGGGTAAAGAGTATGTTGTAAAGTCAAGCCCAAGTCCGCTTCTACCATTATATATCTTAATGGGGGCAGGTTACAAAAGTATTACCACTCCAAATGCAACTACCTATCCGGGTTGGGGCAGCGATTTTATCGCCAGGAGGGCAACAGCTGCTACTGGTGTTTCCCGCTGGAGCCTGAGTACCGGTTCTCTCCGTTTATCAGAGTTAAACTTCACGTTTAATGATGTGACCAAAAAAATGGTGCTTGTAGCGAATACACCTGCCGGAACCAGTTCCTTCTCACTCACCTTCAACTATACCTATACAAAATCAGAAAGTGGAGTGTTTAAGTTCACTATCGGTACCTTAGGTGGTAATGAAGCGGCAATTGCACCAGACATGGCCAGTTTGCTGGCACAGCGTATAAACGTAGATAACTTTACACTGGATTACTTTACACATCCGGTTACAGGTGCTACGTTAGGGCAGTTTAAGAGTATAGAACATCCGGATTTCACCTTTACCGGAGCATTACAATAAATTTAGGTTGGTGTTTGTTTGTAGGGCTCTTGCTGAAAAGTAAGAGCCCTTTTTATGTATCTATGGTATTTGCCTCAATAAAAGTGTCTTGATACTAATTAGTATTGTTCATTTTATTAACAAATCGCGGTTGCAAAAATTTCTATTATTTATTGATATTCAATAAATATTTATTATAATTGGTGATAATCTAAATATATGAACCTACTTAAAAACAGACCAACCTCCTTTTTCCTTAACAAATGTCTTGATGTTATCTGGTATATGGAGTGGATTACCTGCCTTGTTGGGGTTACCTTACTCGCACTCGCTGGCTTTATCAGACGGGGATATGCTATGCAGCTGCCAATAACCTTCAGATCCAAATATACCCAAGATATTTTAGACACTAAACAAACTGATCTTGGCAGGGCTATACTCAATGCTGATGCTGCAAACTTATCTATCCACCTTGATGCAAACTGGCAAAATATCCTGATGATTGTTTTCGGTTATGGGTCAGTCTTCGCAGTTGTTATATTTATTACATTTCAGCTTAGAAAAATGGCTAAAGATTTTCAGATAGCAGCTCCTTTCCAACAGCATAGCCTGGTTAGGATAAAATATATTGCATTTGCCCTAATCAGTTATACAATTATACAATGGCTCTTTGTTATTGGCGTAAGCCAGTTCATTTATTTTAATTATCAGGTGGGCTCATATGAACTAACTTATAATTTCAATTTCAGCTGTCTGATAACTGGAATCACATTGCTGGTTGTTACCCAAATATTTAAAGCAGGTATCGAACTTGAGGAAGAAAGAAAGTTGGTTATATAATGGGTATCATCATCAATCTCGACGTTATGATGGCTAAACGCAAAATGTCATTAAATACCCTGTCAGAGAAAGTAGGTATAACACTTTCTAATTTATCTATTCTTAAACAGGGCAAAGCAAAAGCTATCCGGCTAAGCACACTCGAAGCAATCTGTGTGGCTTTGGAGTGCCAGCCTGGTGATCTGATAGAATATAAAGCTACAGACTGATTATTATTGGCTATTGCAGTTTGCTGGGGATCGAAGTTTCAAAATAAAGCAGATTGTGAGCACAGAACCCTAATTTCTGCTCACAATCTCATGAAGGTTCTCATAACTGGTACCATAAAAATCAGCCAGGGCAGGAGAGAACTTACCCTCAAAATCATACAGGTAAGTATCTATGCCCAGATCCATGCCCGCCAGTATTTCGGATTCAGGATTATCTCCAATTACCAGAATGTCCGACGGCGAATATTCGTACTTGTTCATAATCATCTTAAATATATCCAGTTTGGTCAGGTCAGACTTATACGGGTCCGGAATAAAAATACCCTTAAAATCTTTTTCAATACCCAATTGCTGGATCTTACTTTTTTGAAGTTTAACGTAGCCGGCTGTGATCAGAAACTTTTCAGCAGGAATATCCAATGTCAGCGCATAATCCTTAAAAGTTTCCATCGGTCCGTTATAGCGCATATCAAGAGCTAAGCGAAGGGCTTCATCTTTAAGACCATTATCCAGTGCATAGCGGTCGGCAACCACGTGGAAGGGCATTGTTAAAACATCTGTACGGATACCCTGTAGTACCTCTTCACCAACCTTAGGCCTGAGGAGATCGAAAAGTTCCTTATACATGTCATCAACAACAGATTCGGTAGAATAAATGGTATCATCAAGATCAAAAAAAAGAGCTTTCTTCATCTTACTTGTTCCTCCTTAAATACTCTTCAATTCCTTTTCCGGAATGACCAACATGGTTAATTGCATCTTTTAGTTGCGTTTGGCTTACACCAAGGGCATCAGCTTCATTCCTCATCTCCAAATAATCCTGTGGGTCTACCCAACGATCATCTTGCGTTCCCTGTATATCTTTATTGTCTGACATTGTATTGAATTAGACTACCAGAACACTATTATCTGCTTACGGTTTTAAATCCTTTGTCAGAAATTAGTCAATACGGTCATTCTCCGGTTCGCAATGCTGCCTCAACTGTTTTGGTCCTTGCGGCCATATAAAAGATGTTGTTTGTTTCTTCCAACCCAGGCTTTTATAAAACTTGTCAGCTCCCGGCGCGGCGCTCAGGTTTACAAAGTGATAATTGATCAACTGTGCATTCAGTGCATTAACCAGATATTTACCCAAGCCTTTTCCCTGATAATCCGGATCCACAACAATATCTGCCAGCATCGCGTAATAGCGTCCGTCTCCTACCACCCGTCCAAAAGCAATTACTACATTTTCATGAGAGATAAATAGTGTACAGGTACTTAATTTAAAGGCTTTTTTTATTTCTTCGGCCACCCGGTGTTTCCAGTTTATTTTCTGAAACAGGTGCAGTATATGTTGCCAGTCTACTTTATCCAGATCCGGATTAAGCTGGTATTGGTAAAGGGGATTTTCGATAAGGGTGGTCATTTAGTAGAATTTAAATCTAAACAGTGTGAGGTAACTAACGTGTATTTTGGGGTAATAATACTATGCCCTCAACTATTTTCGGCCAAAATTGTTTAAATTAAATAGGAAAGCCTATTTAAAACCATCTATAGCTTAAAAATTAATAGTTATAATTTGGGCCGTTTGAAATGAAATATTGTAGAGCAAGCTCACACGTCATGCCATATTGTATTATTTCTAGTACAAAATGCGCTGAATCCTGTCAAGGACCGCTTTTGCATAAAATATTAGTTGGTTCTCAAACCTTTATTGAGACAGGTTGTTCCGGATATATATGCTAATTCTATTTATTGTTATCAGGATGGGTGTGCATAAGCTATCCAGATTTCAATCAGACGATTTTTACTATGACAGATCAACAGCCCGGCCTTAAGCAGGAAGCTAAAGGTTATCCCTTCGTAGACTGGATCAGGATGATCTCTATGATAGGTATAATCTGGGCGCATACACCCAACTTTGAAGGTACAAAGAGCTATAACAGCCTCGACGATATCACCTTGTACTTCTTCTTTATGAACTTCTTTAAGTTCGGTGTCATTTGCTTTTTCCTGATTTCCGGCTTTCTGCTCGCAGGTAAAATTCAGCAGGAACCTGCCATCAGCTATTTCAAAAGAAGGGTTTCAGGTACGCTATTTGCCTACCTGTTCGCTTTTGCGCTGATTGTATTGCTGTTTATTTTCAAAACCAACATATTGAAACAGCCAAGTTCCTATGGCATCAAAGATTATATTGTAATGATGTTTCTCGATTCGGCATTATGGTTCCTGCCCAATTACTGGCTTTCCCTGCTGGTTATTGTTTCGCTGAAGAAATGGCTAAATAAAACTATCCTTGGCATGCTGCTACTATTTATTACTGCAGTCTATACCTATCAATTTGTATATGGAACCCACCCTCAGCCCCATACCGATGCACTTTTTGGCTTTGTTTTTTACCTTTGGCTGGGCTACTTTATAGGTAAGAATAAAATACATCTGCGTTTCCAGCAAATCAATCCTTACCTGCTTCTGGGGGTTACTGTCGCACTGTTTCTACTTTCCGGCTGGGAATCAGCCATGCTCTACAGGCAAGGGAATCCAGAGCCTATGAATATTCTGCGGATCAGCAACCAGCTGTATTCCCTTGCGGCTTTTGCTGCAATGGTGAGCCTGTTCAGGAAACCCTTTAATATGCACTTTTTTAAACCCAGACAGGAAACCTTTGGCATTTACCTGTACCATATGTTTGCGCTGGTGGTATTAACTTTTGTTCTCAAACTTCTCACCCGTATGGGGATATTCCCTTACAGCGACCATACCATAACCTTTATTGGCTGGTTTATCCTGAAATTCATATTTGTTTATGTGCTTACCACATTAATTGTAAAGGTCCTGATCAGATATAATATTGGGTTCTTATCAAACAAACGTAGCTAAGCAACCCACAACTATAGTTTTTAACTATATCCTTATCAATAAATACAATGCTCAATAAGTCAATCTATGTTGATTAATAATTCATTTCGGCGTACCTTTGCGACACAAAATAAAAAAGATAAAAACTTATGGCAATAGTAGGCAAAAAATTTCCGAGTGTTAGTATTGATGCAATGTCAGACATGGGTGATGACTTGAAAATCAACGTATTTGAAGAGGCTGTAAATAAGAACAGTAAAGTGTTATTATTCTGGTATCCAAAAGATTTTACTTTCGTATGCCCTACAGAATTACATGCTTTCCAAGCTGCTTTACCTGAGTTTGAAGAAAGAAATACTATGGTTATCGGTGCATCTTGCGACACTAACGAAGTTCACTTCGCATGGTTAAATACACCAAAAGACAATGGCGGTATTGAAGGTGTTACTTACCCGATTTTAGCTGATACACACAGACAATTATCAGGAATTCTGGATATTTTAGATCAGGAAGTTAATTATGATGAAGAAGGAAATGAATCATTCTCTGGTTCAAATGTTTCTTTCAGAGCTACCTATTTAATTGATGAAACAGGTAAAGTTTTCCACGAAAGTGTTAACGATATGCCATTAGGCAGAAATGTAAAAGAATATCTGCGTTTAATTGATGCTTATTCACATGTTCAGAAACATGGCGAAGTTTGTCCTGCAAACTGGGAAGAAGGAAAAGAAGCAATGAATGCAAACAGAACTGGTGTAGCTGAATATTTAGCCGCTAACTAATCAAATAAAACGTTATGTTTTTAGAATTAACAGAAGATAATCTTCAACAATATTTAACTGATAACCCGAAGGTTATGGTTCAGTATGCTGCATCATGGTGCGGTAACTGCAGAATTATGAAGCCAAAGTTCAAAAAACTGGCTGCTGAAAATGAAGATGTGGCTTTCCTTATTGTTGATGCCGAAAAACTTCCGAACTCACGTAAATTCGCAAATGTTGATAATTTACCAACATTCGCTGCTTTTGAAGGTGGTGCGCTGGTAGATCAGGTACAAAGCAATAAAGCGGAAAGTTTAATAGAACTATTTAACAAGATAAAATAGATGAAGATCCCGGTTATAAGACAATTATTTCAAAATACAACTCCTGCGCAATTGGAGACTACTTTAGAGGTTTTAGAGGCTTTCTGTGAATTCAGAGGTGTCAGCGAACATGAAGTTGACGTTGCGGGCGAAATGATTACCAATATATGTGGTGCGCTTGAAGTGCATCAGATGGTAAGTGATGGTGCGGTTGAAAAAGATGCACTGAACGCTTTCGGCCAAAAAGTAATGGGTTCGATTGACAGATAGTTTTCTTTAATCTGGCTCAAATCTAAATCCCTAGCGGGAGAAAGAAACCCCTGTAAGTTTATACCTACAGGGGTTTTTTAATAGTAGCTCATTTACTTAGATATGTATCATTTCTAAATTAGCCGCTGATCGACAATAATTTTAGTGATTTTGGTAATCTTTATCAAATCATGGTATCCAGGAAATAATGGATCTAATAGAATGTTGTATTCATATTGATTTACTGCCGACCTGACTTTAATTCCCAGCAATTTATGATCAGCTAACAATTGATCGCCTAGTATTTTACATGCCAGGTTATCAGTATTAAGCCAATCTTCAGGATACTCAGCCTCAGGAATCTGTAGGATTAATTCTGGCTTACTTAGACTGATTTCTATAATATATAATTCTTCAGGTATCTGAACCGTATCAAAGTGTACGAGATTTTCTAAAAACGCTAATGAAGAATTTTCTGAAGTGTATAAAACGTAAGTACCTTTATCATTCCACCGTCCCCCCGCCCGAAAGGCACCAATACCCGACAAATCTTGAGTTCGTTCTTCTGATTTTACAATTCTGTAGACGTACATCTATGAATATACCCCTTCCTCAATTCTAATTAGTACGTCTTCAACCATGCCTAATCCGGTAGGAGTAGAAAATAGAGATAGGGGACTTTCACCATGTAGTGCTTTATTTGGTGTTGAAAGCCAACTTTGCACCTTTTCTTTTTCATTGAATACCTGATATGTGTGCTCAAGAACTCTTGCAACTTCAATGACTAATGAAGATGTTCTTTGATCAAGTTTATCATCTTCATGCTTTCGTTCTAGTGTTTTTATGGAAATGTTTAATATGTCCTCAACAAAACTTTTTTTAGACATACCTGTGAAACTTATTACTGATTCTGCTGAAGCTTTACTGATCCCGTTCCTGGACAGTAAAACCAGATCATAATAATTTTTAATTGGAATATCTATTAAAAGGTTTCCCCCAAGAAAATCATTAAAGCTAGGGATAGGTGTTGTACTTTGGACCAGTTTCATAACGACAATTTTATCAAAAATACTGAATAATGTCGTAAGTAACAAATCATCATTATTTCATTCTGGATGCAATAAAACTATGCATAAAAAAAAACTTTTAATGACGAGTTATGCGTATTTATCCATGAATAGCCACCTTGCAGAAGCAACTGCATTGCTCACCACTCATAATCAATGAGAATAGACCGGAATGCCTAAGTATTTATATGATCGGTTTTAAATATGTTTACAGAGCGAATCAATCATCAGCATCCATTGTGAGCAGAGCTGTGCGCAGGGTATCAATGTGAACTGCATCGCCTCAATTCTTTCATCCCTTCGCTGGTTTTTAGGGTTATTATTTATACCGGCTTCGGAGTTCATGTTCATCAAAAGGTTTTTTCTTTCTTCCATCATCCGGATAGATACCCAAATCGATTCCTCTATGCGCTTCGGCTGCTCGCTTTCCAGAAATTTTTCAGTAAAAGTATGCCCGGTATAACAGCGGTACCGGCGATTATTCTCATTGGCAATTTTAACCATTGCCCCGCCACACTGCGGGCAGGTCATCGGCGTAAAATTGCCCAACTCTGCAAGGTCTTCCATACTGGTTGTTATTCTGCCGGCTATTCTTGCCTCAAGTTCAACATCCTTTGGAACTTCGCGTTCTTCACAAATAGGTCCTGAAATGATATTAGTGAGGATTTTTCCCATTTCAGCAATAGGAAGATTATAATCTACCTCCACATTTTGAAGAACACTTTTAGGCATAGCATCAAATTCAGCCTCTTCCGGCGATTGTACAATGCACTTGCCACCACTCCGTTTAATGGCATTCATTCCAGAAGTGCCGTCGTCTAACAGGCCGGTAAGAATAATGCCGGTTACACATGCATTGTAGGAAGCTGCAGCCGAACGGAACAGCACATCAAAAGAAGGCCCGTAACGATTTTCTACTGCACCCCTGGTTACATTAATGCAATCCTTTTCTACCAGCAGATGCCGGTTGGCTGGGGCAAGGTACAATGTACGGCTTTCTATTTCCTGTTTATCCCTTGCAACCCTGCATTTAAATGTGGTATTTTTTTCAAGTATATGGAGGATTACATCTGAGTCAGATTCAGGGGACAGGTGGATCACCACAAAAATTGCTACATCCAGGTCCTTATTTAAAGTACCGAGTAACCTGGTTACTGCCTCCAGTCCACCAACAGATGCACCAATGGTAATAATGTTTTGTACCTTATTATTTTCGGGTTCCATATTTATACATTTAAAGTACAGTTATAACTGTTTGTCTAACAGTAATGTATATCAATGGTTTGGTTAGTCATTACGTATATTGGTATGACCAGGTTTTTTAATCAGGCTTTATGCAAGCCCGAAAATATTTATATTTGATTCTATGGAAGGATCAGAAAAAACGGATTAGGATAACAACTTGTTTAAGATGATCAGGTGTTTTATTAGTTGGTAAGTTGAATGTATTCATCAAATATTCATTGGGTTGTAGCTATATTTATGCTATCGTTTGACGTAATCAGTTCCGCATATACCAGAATTGGTGACACGGCGACTGGTAACTTTTTCTGGTCGGCCGGCTGGTACTCAATGGGTATATGTGGCATATTTTTTTTGTGAAGAATATATACCATTTTACTGCGCAGGTATTCTAGATCGGGAATTTATGAAGATCATGCCAGATATAAATTATCAGTTTGAACGGGCTAAGCCTTTGCTATTTTCTGAAAGGGTAACACAAAAAAGTGTGTGATCTCAAGTTGACCTGTATTCAAAAGGTTCATGCAAATTATTCCGTTATTTTGTTGCTGAATAGTCAGACAACCGTTTCAAAAAGCTTAAACTGCGCTATTCCAAAAAGCGATCATATTAATCAATTTATTGCAATTGTAAACTATTAATTAATTTATCTTGTTTTATTGAAATTATATGGGTATATTGGTATTATGATTAGCAGTAAACATTAATAGTGCTAATCTGCTTATTGGAATAACACTGGTATTTAAACCAAAGAAACTTTGCAGTAACAGACCTGAGAATCTAAAGCACGCAAAGTTATGGAGTATAAAATGCCCAATTTCTTTACCTTTGAAGGTGTCTAGAAATATGGGCGTTCTCCGTATTTCGTGCTAGAGGATTCGTCTTCATTCTTCTCAGGGGGTGTTACTGCGTGCGGGGAGCGGCCATATTTTATGATATATCCGTATCGAATGTGTAATATGTTTTAATAAGAAAACAATCTTGTTTAAAAAGAAGCATACTCTGAGATCACATATCTGGCATAACCAGAAGCATTGATTCTAAGTGTATTTTACACAATAAGTTTTTATAGGCTTTACTTCAACGTTTTAGGCGTTAGTTATTTTGTCAATATTCTGGATGTGGAAAACTTTTTTTAACCTTGATAAGGTCAATTTTCCGTGTTTGCAGGCTTAGAACTAAGGTTTGCTTAAAACATACTATAGTCTGACTATAAAAATTTACAAAAAAAATTGGAGATTTAAAATCGTATTTTTAGATTTAACTCATAATTCTTCGTAAGGTTATATAATATTGTGTCTAATTTCATTGTCTTTACTCTGCCGGTGAGCGATAAGATGAAATTGGAAGTTTGAGATAGATACTTTTATAAGATTATTATTGATGAGTCAAAATAATCATGTTATGCGAAAGGCGTTCTGGTGTCTTGAAGCTGAAGTTGGGTGTCATACCCACCCTTTATTCAGCACGTGTATGGTAAGATCGAAATGCTTTTCTTAAGTTTTTTTTATTAAAAAGTTGCGGTATAGTCGTGGTCGTGTTGCAGTCGTGTAGTGGTTTACCATACATCTGTCTTGCGAGTGGTCTGTGAGTGGTTTGATAGGGGGCTGGTTGCTCTCTTGCGGTAGAAAACCCCTATCAGCGAGCTTCCAACCCCCTGTCAACCTAAACTACTACTAAGGCGCAATAGAAACAAGAGTAAATAACTAAATTTTTAACCCTTTAATTTTTAAAATCATGTCAAAATCAAACAATTCTGAAGGAGGTTTTATAGGTAAGATTGGTGGAAGCGTAGTGTACAAATCAAAAGGTCAATGGATTAAACGCTCAATTGGCATTATTACCAAACCACCAACAATTCCACAGCTGGCCTGCAGAGAAAAGATGCGCCTGGTTACCTCATGTTTAAAACCAGTGAAAGATTTATTACCAGTTGGATTTAAAGTTCCCAGAAATGCCATAGGTATTACACCATATAATCTGGCTTGCCGCTATAATTTGAATCACGCTATAACAGGAGAGTATCCGGAGTTGCGGATTGATTACACTAAGTTCTATTTGCTGAAGGTACCATGCCTGTTGTTACAGGGTGTAAAGCAGAGCTGAGCGATAAAGGGATCAGGTTTAGCTGGGATAAAACAGAAGATTCCAAATTATCGCGCTGGAATGATCAGGTAATGCTGATTGCATACTTACCAGATGAACTGGATGCGAAATTTCAAATTTCTGCTGCAGCACGCAAGGACGGAGAAGCCTTTCTGCACTTGCCGAAATATAGAACACCAGTAGTATTAGAGACCTATCTCTCTTTTGTATCAGCCAACCAGAAACTCACATCTAACAGCGTATACACAGGACAATTGAATTGGAGCAAAAAATAAATACAATTAACTAACACATGATGAAACCTAACACAAAAAGACCATGGAACAATCACCTTACACGTACAGGTGCAAGACCCTGACTTAATTGAATTCTTAAAAACCTTATTTAGAAGAGGATTACCAAGTTGTAAACCTGAAGAAATTACCTACAACCTGAAACAAGCTGCAACCTGTGTGAGTGAATCTGAAAAGTCATTAACAAGACATGCCGATCTCGGCCTTGTGGAACGTTCTCACAAAGGCCGTGGCTGCACTTTCGCAGTATCATAGCTAGACCGCTATTGCAAGGAATACTACAAAAGGCAGCCCCTCAAAAAATGGTAAGAAGGAAGCTGGTGAGATGATCACCAGCTTTTTTTTTGTCCTTTTAACTTCCTCATCCGGACAAAATGCTGGACAAAGCTAGACTTATCTGGACAAAAGGTATTGATCTATAGGAAGTTACGGAACGGCTCTTTACATTCGTTCAACGCGTTCAAAATACCGGTAGAACAGGTAACAATTAACAGATTTTTTAACATTTAAATTTTATTATCATGGCAAGAGTTAAAAGTGGAGCTGCAGGTGAGTTCAATGGAGGATTCAAAGATGCAGTGTTAGCTAAATGGAAGGGCTTACTCATCAGTAAGGCCTTTCCAAGCCCATCGTCAAAACCAGCAGTACTTTCTCAGCTGATGCAAAGGGCGGTTTTTGGTTTAATGACCAGCTTTGTAAGCAAAGTTGGTGAAACCATTGAAGTGGGTTTCCAAAATACAAAGGGCGCACTAACTGCATACAATGCAGCGGTGAAGAAAAACATTTTCATCGCCATCAGTGGTGTATATCCGAACTATACCCTGGACTATGCAAAATTCCAGTTCAGTGACGGTAACGGTGAGCAGATCGATGGGCCAGAAGGTATTGCGCACACTGCAGTAGTGAACAAACGCACCACCATCACCTGGACAGAAGAGGAGCTCATCCGCCAGGGATCATTAGGAACCGACGTGTTACGTGTAATCTTTTACAATGAAACCGGAAAGTTCTGCATGACGCATGCTGAGGCAGCCCAAAGAAGTAAGCTTACGGCTACAGTTAGGCTTCCTTTTGAAGACGCCGGAGATGTAGTTCATGGCTGGGTCATGTTTGTATCAGCCGATGGCAAGATGGTATCAAGAAGTGTATATCTGGGTAAAATTCTGAACACAGGTGCCTAATTAACGGATTCCGGCAGCAGCATCAGCTGCCGGATCCTTTTTACAATCAATATTTATTTAAGCAATAGGTTATGAAAATTCAACAATTATTATTGGATGCAGGAGTAGGTATGCCCCTGTCAGATCCATCAAAAAA